>Ga0256405_10011343_pt1 | contig 11418 bp, 9 predicted proteins | sample RumenRJG_02DNA_FD_189096 | JGI IMG/M metagenome (GOLD analysis project Ga0256405, IMG submission 189096) | Bovine rumen microbial communities from Lethbridge, Alberta, Canada - RJG_02 | ecosystem: Host-associated > Mammals > Digestive system > Stomach > Rumen | place: Canada: Alberta | collected...
CTGCCTCACTGATTTCACGCCCCAGATTCTTTCTGGTATTCTCGCCAAAGCGTAGTTTCAGCGGCAGACTCTCTGGCGTAATCTCATTGGCTAGTGTCATGAAGTTCGACTGGTTCAGACTCTCGCCCACAAGACGATCTCTCACCACCATGAAGATGGCCAGCCAATGACGCGCATATATAAATAGGTGGTAGTCCTTAATTAATTGGCACATACACTTGCGAAGCACTTCCAAGCGTTCCTCTTCTGTCATCTTCAGGAACAGCCTTTTAGCCTGCTCGTCAGCTGCAGTCAGACGTGTCTTGCCTTGCAGGTTGTCATCCTCCTGCAAATCGTCCTTGCCTAAAGGTATCGCATTTACGCCATAGTGTTCCCTCACTTTGTTGACTTCCACTATTGCCTCACGCCTTCCCTTAATCACAGCGTCAGCCAATAGCGCACACAGATAGTGTTCAGCTAGGACGAAATTGCCCACGTTCATTGCCAACTTCAACAACTGCTTCTCCTGAAGCCACATTCCATCTAAAAAGATGTACTCACTTAAATCTTTTTCCATTCTTTCCAAGAATTGTGAGAGAGGAGATTGGGCCACTTTTCACTCATGAGACTCCCACTATCTCGGTTAAACTAAATTTTGATTTCCGGACGCAAAAGTACTAAAAGAAGTTGGGATGAAAGCATAAAAAATATGAGACTTTATGAGTTCTCACAAAGTCTCATGGATTTAAGAAAATTAAACGTTTTAGCAAGCCTTTAAGCTTGTAAAATTCTTGACTAATGATTCAAACGACGTTTTACGTTTGACCCAATAAAAATTGTTTTCGGGTTTTGTTAGTCTTTCAAACGACTGCATCGAGCAGACCGCCCCAGGAAACTCTTCATGAAATTCAGGCCATGTAGGTCTGTCAATGATACCAGCCTCCATGGCAGCCCTGATGGGTTCCACAACAAGATTCGGTTCTGTACACCCATCTATCATCTCATGCAGTATAGCGATTATTTCATTTGCCTTATCCTTGTATTCTATCGCAATGAGTTCGCTAAAATCCCTTGGTCTGTTTATTATCTTGTAATACACTTCGCAGATGTTCTTTGCGTCATACAATTCTTCAAAGGTTCTGGGCTTCTTCATCAGAGGCGCCATGGTCTTTTGCAAGCTGTTAGGCACATCTATTGGCACCTTCTCCGTTCTTCTCATCTTCACGCTCCACCCCTGTTTTTTCAACACTCTGTTGAAGGAATAGGTAAGCACCTTCACCACCTCATCTGTCGATGATGGCACCTCGCTGTAGTCCTCAATCATGACAACAGGTATATCCTGCCTGCAGTCCACGATTACGTATAGATAAGGAAACAACACCGGAGTCTCTTCCTCAACGAAGTCGACGGGTTTTTCATACACTCGCTTGTTGGCCACCCTTATGATGAAAACATCCTTCGGAGTCCTTCTCACGAATTCATGCAGATAGCTAATATTCGTCTGCGGGTCAGTCAAAAACGTCCAGTTAATACTGCGAGAGACCTCATCCAACATCGTGACAAGGGCTCTCTTACCCGATAAACAACACTGGGGCGCACCAAGGTGCAACTGCACAGGAACAAACTGGCAGTTAAAAGGGTTGTAAGTATTCATACTATAATTGAATAATTGAATTTTTAAAAAACGAGTCACAAAATTACTACATTTCCTCCAGCCTCCCAAATATCCACCCCACGTATTATCGTTTTTCCTTCGTTTTGCTTGTTATTTCAGATTTAATTTGTAACTTTGCAGCGTCAAATGTTAAATACATCAGAGTAATGGAAATAAAGAAAGTAACATACGAAGAGGCTCTTGCACGTTTTAAGCGTTCGCTGGAAATCAAGCGAAATGCCGAAAAACGCATGGCTGAAGAGTGGAAAGCAATGGGATTAACGGGAACTATTGTAACGCTATGATAGAACTCTCACTTGAGAAGATTAATATCCAATCGCCATATGAGGTATCTTATGCCCCAAATGGTGATTTTGTTTTTTCCACCAATCTTGGTATCCACTATCTTATTTCCTTTGAAAGTGAAACACCGATGGGAGGTTGTGACACTTTTCAGTTTGTCATTCAGAAACTTGACCAGCAGCGTTCGCCACATGATGCAAAGGTTGAGCAAGCCATACTTGCCATACTCAACGTGTTTTTTGAAGAGCATCTTGACGTGTTGCTCTATATGTGTGACGATAGTGATGGACGCGAGGCCAATCGTAATCGCCTGTTTCTTGCATGGTTCAAAAAACATGCTGCACCAGAGCGCTTCACCATTCGTACCGCTAGCGCCATTGTTGAGGGAAAAGGCTTCTATGCTGCTATTATCGTTGAGAACAGAAATCCTCTGCTCGAAACCATTATTGCAGATTTTGAGAGTACTGCTCTTGCTCTGACTGAGGGTAAGCCTTAATTTCTTCCCTCTTCCTTCTTCCATCTTACCCCTTCCACCTTATTATAATAAGGAAAGAGCCACACAATGGTGACTCTTTGGTAGTTCAGGTGTCACTCCCAATGTGTCCACTAATCTATCATGATGACAGTTCCCGTTTCTTTCATGTCACCTCCGCACTTAGGGCATTTCTTTGGAACTTTCTCCGTTTCTATTTCTCCCATCATACCCAAAGTACGCCCTTTCCTGGTTCCAGTTAAGGTATAACCGCAACCTTTGCATTTATACTCTTTTAATGTTCCCATAGTCTATAACCCTTTCCGTTTTAATTCATTCTTTTCCTTCTCACTCAGCATTGCATCCAACTGAGCAAAGGCTTCATTCTTTGTTTGAGGTATCTTTGTTGCCATATGTCACATTATTATACTATACAAGTTATCCAACTAATTGAGGTAACATATTCACGAACTCTTTCTCATAATAACTCATCTGCTGGCAATACGCCTTGAAATCTTTAGCAGGTGTATCCACTGTAATGCCATAGATATTCATGCTGCCACCATAACCTTTAAGGAGCTTGGACTGAGAACTTATGCCATTATTAACATGTTGCTTCGGCACAATGAAGCCACCATGCTGGGCTCTAAGTATATACATATAGGTAATTACCTGATGCAAATCGTCGCCATCTATTTTCTGTAATTCTAGTTCGGCATAGCGCTTATATTTAGCATCAAGTACAATATCTTTTTTATAGAAGTCAGGATAGCGTGCACCACTATTATCAGTAAAGAGATGGATACGCCCTGAGTATACTTTATTCTGTGGATGCATATAGCCATAATCTCTCAGGAGTGTATTTAGATATTCCTCCCAGAGCCACGCTCCATCGAAGAGAACACCATAAATCTCATCATCATTACGTCCATACTTAATTTCCTCATAACGAAGTATCTGCACGCATAGACGTTGCAGATGACGATACTCACTAAAATAAGGATGACTCAAAGGGCGAAGGTTCTGATTAACTATCTTTCTACGTTCATTCTGACTATATGTAGGGGTAGCTTCCCTGATAAGCGAAACAGAATCTTTTGTCAGATCATTATTCTGTAAGATACTGCCACCATAGTGGTGATTGGCTATGAACTCTATTGTATGACGTATCAGTTGGGTTACATGGTTATCGTAGGCATATTCTCTTGTAGAATAAGCCACCTTACCTGCAAAAGGAATGTTCAGACGGATGTGTCTGGGCACATCTATTCTACCTCTGATATTGGCATCATTATTTTCCCGTGTCTGATACTCCTTATATAGCCCCTGCCTCATGGCCCGTTTCAAAAATGCTGGGAACAGATATATCAGGAAGTCGAAAATACTTTCATCGTCAGTGTGATACTTCAGGTCAAAGAGATTGATGGAGAACACCTTCTGCAGCATATAGTGCAAGAAGTAGTCATCATCGCCTTGCGCAAAACGCGAGTGGATTCTTACCTTGGTATCGCCATAGCCAATAAAGCCCATGATATTGCCAGTATAGAGTTTGCCTTCCTTCACCTCACAGACATACTCTTTCCCTATCTTATCCCCATACTCTTCAAGATTCTGAGGAAAGATTAGCAAATTGGGATTGTCATCAAGGCTAAGCTGACCTATAGGCTTTTCTGCTATCTTCTGAAGATTCTCCAGATGATGCTCATCACTGATAGTCAGTCCTTCCCAATTATTATCACTTATGGTTATGGGCAAGTCCATCTATCGGCTATTCCTTATTGTCGTATGCCTCTTTTAATTCTTTCAACTGTTCCTCTGCATTCAGATTACCTCGCAGATATTCGAAGAGCAGACCTTTGAGATGGAAATCCCAAAGTTTCTGGAAGTCACCATCATATTTCTCAATCTTCTTGAAGTAAGCTGCTCCTATCTGATAAGCCTCACCAAGGCCACGAACCTTCAATATGGCATTGTTCAGATTCTGCATTCTCTCCTTAGCTTCTTCCTCATAAGGTGTTCCGTTGAGCATCTGCATACTCTCTTCCGCAGTAACCTCAGCCCATGCAAAACGACGACGCATAGCAAAGTCCATACTCTCCACGCTGCGATCAATATCGTTCATTGTACCAATGATATAGACGTTCTCTGGTACATAGAATCCATCCTTAAATGCGTCGCCTTCTTCTATCAGGTTTTGGTACTGCGTCTTCACACGACCAGCTATACCACGATAGCCTGGATCAAGAGAGAAGAACAACTCACCAAATATCTTAGATATCTCACCACGATTGATTTCGTCAATGACAAAGACTGCTGCTTCTTTTCTTTGTGCTACCAGATTATTTTTCGAATACTTCTGCACAATCTTTAGAGCAGCCTCTGCAGTGATACTAGCCTTATACACCGTTGATAGTGTAAACGTCTTGTTATTGTTTATCTCCAAAATATTTTCCTTGATACCTTTAACGAGCCACTTTACATTCCTATATCGAGGATATTCAGCACCTTCTGCATGATATTCGTATTCACCAGTAACCACACCAATGGCATCTACCTCTTTTGCCGAATAACACGATACCACCAAGTCACCTATCTGCATGCCGCTTTGGAAGGCTCGAAGCACATTTTTACCACCAAACTGGAAATCTTCATAATCATTAAAGTCTTCTATATCGCCGTAATCATGCCATCCTATGCGGATGTAGCCATTATTCAAACAATCCGTTCTTGTAGGGTTATCGTAAGTTCCTCCAAGCGACACTTTCCATACAGTAGGATTGTCATTCATATCACTTAGTGTATCAGCATCAGCAGTTTCAGAGAGAATGGCTTGTTTGCAGAATGCCTTAAATACCCCATCCTGACGTTTGAATCCAATAACTCCGTTCTGGTTTTCTTTCGTAGGTCTTAATCCTTCTACGAAATCCGTATAGTCATAAGACGGGTGGAATTGCACAAAGCCATAACGCTTATCGTTTTGAAGCTCTTCATCGCTTTTGACATTCAGAACCTTTTTGGCTATCTGCTTGGCCAGATAGGTCTTGCCTGTGCCTGGAGCGCCTGTAAGAATCATATTCTTATTTGTTTCCAGCAACTGAATGTATTTATCGATATTCGTTGTTTGCATCGTTTCGTCTCCTTCACCGCTTGGCTCTGTCCTGTCTGATGTAGAATCGCTTTCCTTCCAGATATCATTAAGAAATCTACCATACTCATGTATATCTCTCCCTTTTCTTTCTTTGATCAGAAACCTTTGTATATCAGCAATAGAGGCGTCTTGGGTATTACTCATACCCATTCTTTCACCAATCACCCTAAGTCTGTCTAGACTGTAATAAGGAATAATTGTTTCATTGGAATAAATAAAAGCGATTTTCCATTTGATCATTGGTGCTAATTCTATAGATTCAATAGCATCCAAATCTCCAGCAAAACCACTTTCAGCAGCCTTAATAACTGCTCGTTTTACGTTTTCAAACGCTTTTCTTGCAGTTTTCCCAAAAGATGAATTCCATGCATATTTCTTATCAGACATACGAGCCCTATCATCATTAGGTCTTGTATTATATTGATAAATCCCAAATTTAAATGAGGAATTACCACTGATTGAACCTAGTATTCTAGTTTTAATTTCAAGCCAATAGCAGAATGAATCTGAGCGATTTAGGTTTGTGTACTCCTCTAGAGTCATATCTTTCAGCTTTTCTAATGGAAATCTCTCAAGAAATTCTTGATTTAATTTATGATGTTCTTTGTAATCCATATAGCTGTATTTTTAGTTGTTATTTCTATTTATTTCACTTATGCTGCGCCACCATAATGCAGACTGACGTAGTTATACACTGCATCACGATATTGCGTGATGTTTTCCTCACTATAACTTTCTGGGAGTTCTTGCCAAAGAATGTCACGAATCGTGATGATGATTGCCGCTCTTGTTTCTTGCTTGTCAAACGGATGATCCATTGTTGCCAACAGGGCCTTAATCTTCTCAAGCAGTTCTTTGGCAACAGTCTTCAACTTTTTGATATCATCTTTCGAAAGGTCATCTTTCATTAATACATCATACATGGAAAGCTGTTCGTCGTTTTCAAAACCTTCGCGGACATAACGCTTTTCTTCTTCTGTCAATTCATTAGACAGCTTCATCAGTTCTTCGAAAGTCTTTTCAATAGTGACACGATTCTGCTCATTGTTATAGTCATGTATAATCTGCTGGTACTTCTCGTAGAAGTTAATACGTGATGGATTCTGGGCTAACATCTGGGCGATACGTTCCTGCAAGAGTTCCTGAATATCCTTCAATACCAGATTTTTCTCTCGACTCTTGGCAAATTCGCGACGTAGCAGTTCAAAGTTAATGCCACTGATATCGAAACGTGTTGGGCCATCATCTGCAGCCGTGGTCGCTTCTATTTCCAGATGATCATTTACAATCTCATTAATAGCCACACTCAGGTCTGTGATGTCAGCATGTTTGCGCTTCTTCTGCAACTCTTTGAAGATAGCCTCGATAGCATCCTTCTGCTGTTTCATGTCAGCAGTGATGTCCTCACGGTCGAGATATTTCCATAGCTTCAGCAGCGTAGTCGCATAAGTACAGTAGGTCTTTCGTATCTCTGCCGACTCACACATCGCATTTGCTGCCTCTTTCAGCAGGAACAGTTTCATAAAGTCCTCTGCTCGTATCAGGCGGTCCAATTCAAAATCATGTTCCTTCAAGAATGCTGTTGCGGCTGCAATCGCTTCGAGAACGTGCTTAATCAGTTCTTCCTTGTTGACAGTCGGATCATTACCACCATTACCTCCTTCTGGATTGGCAGTATAGTCTGCCAGTGCCTGGCGCAAGGCTTTCACAATACCGATATAGTCTATAATCAAACCGTTGGTTTTACCTTCTGCCACACGATTGGCACGGGCAATGGTTTGCATCAACGTATGGGCCTTCATAGGCTTGTCGATGTAAAGGCACGAGAGTGTCTTCACGTCGAAACCTGTCAACCACATAGCGCAGACAAAGACCACGCGCAGTTTGGAGTCTGCATCCTTGAACTGTTTGTCCAATTCCTCTTTCTCCATACGCTCACGATGGGGTTTGATGTCCAAGTCCCATTTCTGGAAAGTCTGTATCTCGTTCTGTTCCTGCGATACAACCACAGCCATATCCGTCTCCTTCATCCAAGCCAACTTGCGCTCCATCTCCTGCACCTCCTGTTGCGAGTCGCATTTCTCTATGGCTTGCTCCAAAAGTTTGATTTCCTTCTGCCAGTACTCTTGCACATAGTTATACATGCGGACACACGTCACCTTGTTATAACTGACGAACATCGCCTTGCCAGAAGTCCACAAGTCGCTATAGTGACGAACAAAATCCTGAGCTACCAAGCGCAGACGCTTCTTAGCTGTCAGCAGATGTACTTCTTTGGCGAATTCGCGTTCCAGTTTGGCCAGTTGCGAGGCATCCAGATCACCTGCCTGTTCCAATGCAGCAGCTATCTCTTCATTGATTTCCGGATTCTTCAGTTCCTGCAATTTCTCACCACGATTCTCGTAATAGAGTGGAACGGTAGCCTTATCCTCTACGGCCCGTTTGAAGTCGTAAATACTGACATAACCACCAAACGTGCGGGCTGTGATATTATCGTTCGACAGCAACGGTGTACCTGTGAAGCCGATACGATGGGCCGTTGGCAGGATGTGCATCAGGTTATCTGCAAAGATGCCATTCTGCGTACGGTGTGCCTCGTCGCTCATCACAATGATGTCGTGGTCAGGATAGATAGGCTCTGCATTGGCATCATTGAACTTCTGAATCAGCGAGAAGATGAACGAAGGGTTGCCCTTCAGCTTTGACTTCAAGTCCTCGCCACTGCTGGCTATGAACTTCTTGGCTTTCACATTGCCCAGCAGTCCACAGTTCTCGAAGGTATCACTAATCTGCTTGTTCAATTCGTCGCGGTCTGTCAGCACTAAGAACGTTGGCGAGCCTTCAAACTTACGGCGTATTTTCTGCGCTAAGAACAGCATCGAATAACTCTTGCCACTGCCTTGTGTATGCCAGAATACGCCCAGCTTACCATTCAGGTACTGACGGTTGCGATACATCTCCACAGCTTGGTTCACGCCCAAATACTGGTGGTTGCGTGCCATAATCTTTGCCGTTCTACCTCCGCTATGGTCATAAAGGATGAAGTTCTCCAGCAGGTCGAGGAAGTTTTCCTTCTTGCAGATACCACGTAACATCGTTGGCAGTTCTATGCTGCCTGCCTCTTGCTCAGTCAGTCGTTTCCATTCGTGGAAGAACTCCCACTTTGAGTCAATGGTTCCCACTCGTGCCTCCAATCCGTTACTGAACATGATGAAGGCATTGTGATAGAACAATTGGGGAATGGTATCGAGATAGTCACGATAGTTCTTGTTGAAGGCATCCACCACCTCTACATCGTGATTCTTCAGTTCCATAAACAGCAAAGGAATACCGTTCACGAAACCCACGATGTCAGCCCTACGACGATATAAGGCACCATGCACCTGCAACTCTCTGACACAAAGGAACTCGTTTTTGTCTGGTGAGACAAAGTCAATCACCTTGGCGCGTACCTCCTCCGTCTCGCCATTTGGCTTCACACGAGTCACAGGTATACCATCGCGAATCAGCTGATACTTCTGCTCGTTAATCTGCATCAGCGTCTGACTGCTCATGTGCTCCGTCATACGCTCCATGCACTCCTGCAACTGCTTATCCGTCAGCCAAGGATTCAGTCGCTTCAGGGCCTGACCCAGATGACGTGTCAGCAGCACTTCATGGTAACCAGTGCGACCTAACGTACCATTCGCGCCTAATGTCTCTTGGTCAAAAGCATAGACACTCTTCCAGCCCAGTTCCTTTTCCAGAAGCTCGGCTGTACTCCGTTGTATCAGTTGGTCTTCGCTATAGTCCTTTGCCATATTGTTTAGGTTTTCGTTTCTAATGATTTATACTGCTATCTCGCCACTCATCAGTTTAGGCAGCAAGCGGTCGCGAGCTTCAGTAAGGAGGCGGATTTGAGATGAAATACATATAGTTCTATCAAGGAAACTTTTTATTATCTTAGAGAACTTCCTTAAAACGATGTCATTGCTTGTAAAAGTGAATTTTGTTACGTCACCCATTACTATATATGGAATTGCAGCTCCGTGTGTTCCTCCCGATATTTGGGCTGTTAATTCACACTTTACTATCTCAAACAATCCATAAATCATATTCTTATTGTCGTTATTGTTAATTGTACAAGCATATGTCCTTTGATACAAGTCAAACTTACCTTCATAAAAAGTAGTTCTTCCAGTATAAGATCCATTTCCTGAAATTATGATAGCAGGACCATCATAAATAAAACTATCGATCTGAAGTGGGGTCTCTCCACAGGTAAAGAACTTATACTTCCCTAACGGAACAGCGGCATTTGCATTTTTCTTACCAGTAAACACAGAACAATATTCATCCAAAGTTTTCTTTTCCCACCCTTCTGGCACACCATCAATAATCTTGGTAGTTTCATATCCAGGGAAGTGAAGGTCAACGAACCATTCCTTATAGAGTCGCTGCGCTGCTTCCTCCAACAACTTTATCTGCTTCTGATAGTTCTCTATCAAAGAGTCGTAGCGAGATAGGATAGTGGTAATCTCTTTTTGTATTTCAATGTCTGGCACATTGACTTCACAACTACCTAACCTTGATTGACTGAGATTTTGTATATTTGCACCGACAGCAGTTCCTGTCATTGACTTTTTAAATTGTCTTGTCTTAAACAGATAATTGAAAAAAACAGGGTCAAATATCTTCTTATCTTTAAGGCGTAGTTTTATGCAGAATCCAGAATAGGTTACTGGTATATCTCTATCAATCATCATACACCTACCAACCAACTCTTTATTGCCATTAGAACGGACAAATACAATGTCTCCTTTTTCCAAATAATCGCCACTTTTTACGACTTTGGAATCAACCTCTTGAAGTGAATCATAATCTGGATGTATTCTATCCTTAAAGTCGGACACACCAATCAATTTCACTCCCGAGGTATAGGCTGACTTATCAAAGTTTATTCCATTACTCAAAGATGAAATTTCATTAAGTTTATAGCATTTCCACTCACTCATACCTCATCCTCCTTCTGTTTCTTGTCTCTGAGTTCGTTTTCAATATCCTCAATAGAAGGCAAAGCGCTCTTGAAGTCCTCAGTCAGTTTGTCGAAGATTTCAACGGAAGAGACCCCAATGGGAGAATCAACTCCTTGTAGAGTATATTCTGCCACGACATCGTTTTTATCTTTACAGATGAGGAGACCGATGGTTGGATTGTCGTGCTCAGTACACATCAGTTTGTTGACAGCTGTGACATAAAAATTCAGTTGCCCTATGTGCTCAGGCTTGAATGCTGTCGCTTTCAGCTCTATCACGACATAGCAATGCAGGCGCACATGATAGAATAGTTGGTCAATGTAGAAATCTTCATTTCCAACGCGAAGGTGTACTTGGTGACCATAGTAGGTGAAGCCCTTGCCCAGTTCCAGCAAATACTTAGAAATATGCGAATCGAGATGTTCCTCCAGTTCTCGTTCCTGCATATCCTGACGCACGCCCATGATATCAATGACATAAGGGTCTTTCGTTATCTGCTGTGCAAGGTCGCTCTGCGGTGTTGGTAGTGTGCGCTTGAAATTGCTAATTGCCTTACCCTGTCGCTCGTAGAGGTTGCTGTCTATCTGCCAGTCAAGTACAGTGCGACTCCAATTGTTTTCAATGGTCTGTTGGATGTAGAACAAAGCCATGTTCATATCCTTGCATCGCTGCATAATAAGGATGTGATGCCCCCAAGGAATAGAGAAGAAAGATTGCGGCACAGGTTGTGCCGTTTTTGATGAATCTTCCATTTGCGGCACAAGTTGTGTCGCAAATGGAAATACGTCTTTATATGTGATATACCATTTGCGAATTCTCTCTATGTTACGCAAAGAGAACCCCTTCA
>Ga0256405_10011344_pt1 | contig 11416 bp, 9 predicted proteins | sample RumenRJG_02DNA_FD_189096 | JGI IMG/M metagenome (GOLD analysis project Ga0256405, IMG submission 189096) | Bovine rumen microbial communities from Lethbridge, Alberta, Canada - RJG_02 | ecosystem: Host-associated > Mammals > Digestive system > Stomach > Rumen | place: Canada: Alberta | collected...
CCCCACCTTGGCAAGGTGGTGCTCTACCACTGAGCTATTTCCGCAATATGGAGCGGAAAACGAGGCTCGAACTCGCGACCCCCACCTTGGCAAGGTGGTGCTCTACCACTGAGCTATTTCCGCATTTTGTCACCGCTCAACTCAGAAGTTTCTGTGTCTCGCTGACTGACAAAATCTATTATAGCCATTCCTCCATACTTTGTCAAACATTTTTTTACAAAAATCGTAAAAAAAATTATTTTTCTTGTTTCTCGGCCTCCGCACGCCACTGATTCAGGATTTCCGCCGCGCGCTGACGCACTGCTGCCAGTACCGTTTCACGCAGCTGTCCCACAAGCGGACCGTCCGATTCGGCTGCCTCTGGCTCAATCCCCTGAAAAGCCAATTCGGCCATCAAGCGACGGAATGTTTCTTCGGGATCACGGTACCAATGACTTCCGCGAATCCGCAGGAAATTCCATCCCAAACGTTCGAGCACTGCCTGTTGACAACGTTCTTCCGCCGCCTGCTGGACACTGCTCACCCAATGTTCCCCATCACAATCAATAGCCACCTTTTGCCCCTGGCCTAAAACCACCATATCAATCGTATAGGCACCAACGGCAAAGTGCTTCTCTACATGATAGCCATAACGTACCAGTTCGCGATATACCGCCGCAGCTAGTGAGGATTCCTCCTCTTCGCTTCGCACCATATCCCGTACCGGATTATTGGCATACTCAATAAGACCACGGCGAATATCATCGGTTTTCAAATCCTCGACATCCATGGAATGGAAAATCCAAAGCTGGTCACGTGCGCGGCTGGCCGCTACATTATAGCGCTTGCTATTACTGCCATTGTGCCCCTCCGAGAGCAGCCGCAGTGAACGTCCGTCTTCCCCACTATCCACCAAGGAAAGGAATATGATATCCCGCTCGTCTCCCTGGAAACGAGCCGGATTGCCACAGAGGAACTGATAATCCTCCAACACGGTAATTCCAAGGCGCCGGACCGCCATTTCCCGGATAACTTTCGCTTGTTCATCCCCCAGCATAGAGATCGCCCCAAATGTCTTTCCTTGGTATTCTGGCTGCTCTAAGCAGGCCGCAAATACTGCCACAATTTCCTCTGCTTCCCGATAATTGTGTTTTTGCGTACGCTCGCCTGCAGTCTTTACATCAACCAGCGGCATCAAAGGACTGCTGCCGGATTCGCGCAAGGGACGGATGCGTCCATCATAAACCAACTGATTGCTGTAACCAATAATCTCCGGCACACAGCGAAAATGCTCGGTGAGCATCCGCGCTTCAAAATTCATCTGCGCGATATCGTAAAGCGAAGTATCCATCGTATACAAAGAAGCATGCTTGATAACCCCCTGTATGGAGGCATTCTGCAAACGGGTGATGTCTTCAGCCATCACACCGACAGCCGATGGACTAACCTGTTTATCATCTCCCACGATGATGACTTTTTTTCCGAAATAGAGCAGTGGCAAAGCTGTGATATCAGCCTGGCTGGCTTCATCAATCAAAAGAATGTCAAATTTCTCACTCTCCGGCTTTAAATTCTGCCATACCCGCGAAAGCGGCATAATCCAAGCGGGAACCGCCGCCTGAGCCTCCAACATGCATTGGCGTGCCTCGCGAATATGACGTGCTGCATATTTGCCTTTCCCCCGGCCAATCTTAGCTACCGCTTTGCTCCAGCCAATCAGACTGGACTGAAGATTGCTCCCCGATACATCTTTGAGCAGATGATACCAGGACAATTTTTCCGCCAATTCCGTTGTTGTCTGATGAAGTCGTGCCGTCAAATCATGAATTTGCTGCGAAAGTTCCCGCATATCATCCTGTGGCACATCTTCCAGTTCCTGCTTGAACTGTAAATAAAGCCATGCCAAAGACAGATTATCCGGCGGAACAGCGTCCGCAAAGCCATCAGCCTGCTCACGGATATACTGCGCCCAAAGCGGTGCTGCCGTCGCCAATCGGTCGATAAGCTCCTGACGGCGGAGGTAGCTCTCCTTAAGCCGATCATCGTTTGCCAGCCGCTCATAGGCTTCGGCATATAGTTCTGCATCCCCTTCCAAGAGGGCTTTTGCAAACATTCTGGCCACAATACCATCCGCCGCGACGACTGCCAGTCGGGATTTTTCCAAAGGATCTTCTTCCCGGCTCTCTTCTTCACAAAGAGCCAAGAGTCTCTGCCAACGGGGAAAATCATTCTCCAACCAGGAAAGCTGCTCTTGCAATTTCTGGTGTGGGGTCAGATAACTGCCCCCCTCGTAAACGACATCCGCAATCACCCCTGCACGACGCCAGCGGAGCATCAGCTCATCCCAAACCTTTGGATACCAATCAAGGAGCTCTTGTATTTCTTGCCAGCGAGCACTTACCAAGTCATCAATATCATCTTCGTTCTGGGCTAGTTCCTCATAGGAAATCATGCCATACGGTACGAGCAGTTGCGACCACTCACGGCGCACCGTCTCACGGGCCTGATGCAGCGAAACATACTGCATCGCCAATTGGCAATCCCTGCGGCTCGCCAATGGCTTGCCATCAATGCAGAAACCAAGCTGTACGGCCTTCCATTCCCGATGACGCAACCGGTTCCAAAGGGAAAGATGACCATCCGCATCAAACGCCTCGGCCAGCTCCGAAAGCAACTGAATTAAATCCTTATCCAATGGCCGATCCAATTTATAATCGAACTCGCGCCCGAAAAAACGCGTCATCGACTGTTGCTTGAGCTGCTGAACCCTGCGGATATCCCGGCCGAGCATCTCCCAAACCTCACGATGAGCGCCTCCCTGCTGACCTGCCAAAACAGCCTCGCGGGCCCACTCCTGCTGAAACCTTGAAAAATCGATTGTCTGATATAACGCATTCGTCTCTTGGAGCATATCGGCGGAAAACTCCTCCGTCACCCGGCGCCCCTTCCGCAGGACATGCCCTTCACCATCCAGCGACACCTCGGCAAAACCTGCCAACAATTCTTCTTTTTCCTGTTGCCGGGAAATCGCCTGCCCTAAAGCCGCCGCTGCCTCTGCTGGTAGCAACAGTTCCGATCGGTCCGGCAAATTCTCGCCAAGTTCCGCCAACAATTGCGCATCAAATGCGGCATTTGACGCATAGAGCTCCAAAAACTCCGCCTCAGAAAGTGGCAGCGATGCCCCCTCCTCAATCTCTCCGGGGATCACCCCTGCCAGTTCCTCATGCTCATGCAAAAATGCTGCCATCCGCGAAAGCGACCAGGCCTTTCCATCCAACAGGAAATAATCGCGCCGAGCCTCCATACGCTGGATATTTTCCAGTCGCGTGCGCAGTTCTGTCAACTGCTGGAGCAGCTCATGACGTTCAACGGTCAGCGTTTCTGCCGCCTGATACATTTCCTCAGCCGAAGAACGGGAAAGCCGATCACAAATCCCGCTAACCGAATGCTCCATATCTTTGCGGGAATCCTCCAGCAGCGACACACAGAGATCCTGTATACCGGCCGGCAATTTTTCTTTCAGCACCGCCAGCGCCTTTGACGTAGCACTGGTCACCAGCACCCGCTGTCCCTTGGCTAAAAAATGCCCCAACAAATTTGCAATCGTATGGGTCTTGCCTGTCCCCGGCGGCCCCTGAACCACTACAGCCGATGCCTGCTCTATTTTGCGTGCGATGGCCAACTGTTCGGCATTCGCCTGTTTCGTGAGTAATATATCTTCTGCCTCACCGCGAATATCTTCCAAACTTACCGTCATTGGCTCCGACGGCGCTTTGCCATACGCAGGGTCCACGATCTCCAGCAGTGCCGTCGGCACTCCCCCATGATTATCCACATACGCCATCATCCCGGCAATCGCCCGTTCCAGCCCAGCATTATGACGGCGCAGAAACATCACCTGGCGCGGATAAACCAAATACCAATCCGTCGGCAAAATATCAAAGCGCTTCTCGGCAAAACGGCAATTAGGGGTCAATGCCGGAACAGCCTCCTGCAGGAACGATACCAGCTCCCCATCCAACGGATGAAGATCCGCCTCATCGAGCTGCGTGGAAAAAGCACGGATTCCATCGCCTTCTATCCCAGGCATATCCTGAAACATGTCCCCATAGAGTTCCGTTGGATAATCCGTATCGAGCAGTTGCATCTTCCCCTTCTTATCATAATGAAGGCACACTCGCTTCAATATAATCGGGTGATGAATGGCCGCATCCAATCCACTGTAAAACATCCCGTCGCCAACCATTAGCTCCAGTTGTTCTGGTTCCTGACGACAGCGGTCATATAATTCATAAAGAGTCATGAACAACGCCTGCGTACGGCTTTTGACCATTTCTCCCGCCCGCCATAAAGTACGCCGGCGCTTCCAGTCCTCAAACGCGGCAATGCGCACCCCCGAATCAACAAAGCGCTCGGTAATCTCCCCCAGCCGCGGATCCTTACGCATCCGTTCTTCACGAACCTCAATATCCACCGTCTCAAAATTTCGCCAATCCGGAGTACGCACCCAACCTACCAAATCAAACGGCATTTCGGGGCAGGCTGTAAATTCCGGCTTCTCAACCTCCAGCAGTACGCCCTCGTGGCCTTCTTCCCCGGAATTTTTCCAAACATGGATGCGCTTCGGGTCAATCGGCAGCTCATCAAAAAACAGCGTCCATTCCTGATCCTTGATATTTCGAATCAATTGCTGACGTAAGCTGCATACCTGCCGGATATAATCAAATAATTTCAATACTTTTTTCTGATTATCCATATATTCCTCGAATTCATCCACTAATCCACATAAAACGCATTGTTATCCCCAAGAATCTTCTTTTATCCACATGACTGTGGATAAAAATGTGGATAACCTCAAGAATTTTCCCATACTCTGCCTCTATTCTACTGATTTTTTGGCTTTCGTGCAATAAAAAAAGCCCTGACATTGACTACTAAAGCCAATGCCAAAGCCAATCGACAGATTTATACACAAGAGGATGTGGATAATTATGCTGCCTGTCCTTTTTTCCCCACCCAAGTCACCTTGTCCGCCCCAGCAGGCATAATGACATGGTTGTTATACACGATACTCATACGAGTCGCCTCTGCCCGTTCCTGCTCCGTAGCCTGGGGATTGCGACGAATCTCATAAACCTCATGCGAAACCTGTTTTATCGCATAGGATTGTGCCGTATGGAACTGAAGCTCCACTCTTACGCCCTCCGAACTCATAAGCTGGGCATTGATGCCCTGATAGAATTTACCGCCCCAGGCGTTGCGGAATTTGATCACCGTAAATCCCGCAGCCTCTAGCTGATGCAGTGCCTTCGGAACCTGAAGTGCATAAGACTTTTCATCGACTACCAGCGTATACCGCAGCACATCACTGATTGCCGCGGCTGCCACGTCCAAACTCTCGTGTTTTTCCTCTGCATCCGCCAGGATTTTTCCCGACAGGCTGTCGGCGCGCTTGAAGCGGTTTTCCAAACCTTCCAGATAAGCACCATCGGTTTCCAGCTGCTGCATGGCAGCCGTGATACCGTCCTCGGCCTCACGGGCCTTGAGCAAAAGCTGCGCCGCCAGGATATCTGCCTGCTCGCGTCGTTCCCGGCGCTTCGCCTCGCGCTCATCGCTGTAATCGGCCAGCTCCACAACTGCAGCTAACGATTCGTCATTTGTTGCTGCAGCATAACTATGGGAAACATTCACCGGCGCGACTACCGCCATCATCAGCATGACCGTCGCTGTCAGCGTACGGGCTGCCCAGCCCGCACAAAGCAGCTTACGGGCTGAATATCTCGATACCTTCTTTTTCATGTCGTATTTCATAATTCTACCTCCAAACCATCAATACTGGTTTTCTCGGCTTTCTCTTACGACATTTATTATAGAAAACGATTCTTGAAACAAACTGGTTGATAATGAAAACTATATGAAGCCTCTTAATTACCCCAGTTTATCCGCATATTCATCCCCCAGGATAGTCCGAATTTTTTCCTTTGCCTGTCTGCGTACTTCCTCAGTGATATAGAGCTGTGCCAATACAATCGCAGCGGCAATAACCGATGCATCATCCGTATAGCCCACCAGCGGAATAAAATCAGAAATCACATCAATCGGGGAAATCAGATACCCCAACGCCCCATAGATTCCCACCTTGACTTTCATCGGGCAATTTGGTTGTTTCGTCACATAATAAAGCTGCAGGGCTTGATAAAGAACTTTCACGCCAATTTGTGCTGCATTCTTTTTTATCTTATTCCAAAATCCTTCCTCCGAGAATTTTTTCTCGTATTTCTCCGGATTGATTTTTTTCAGCTCTTCTTCGGAAACATGAATTTTTTCTGCCATGGGATAAAACCTCCTAGCTGATAAAAAAACGATGCCAGGTCCATTATCAAGGGCTCAGCATCGTTTTTCCAAGAATTTCTTTTTACTTTTTGAGCGTTTCCAATACAGCGCTCGGGCTCATGTTTTCTTTCTTCATGAACTCCAGCAGTTCCTTATAATCGGTCTTTGCTTTCTGCTCGTTAAGGTCTGCAAGCTCTGCTTTCAGTTTTTTGAGCTCCGCCTGTTTCTTAGCAATTTTCGCCTCGATCTTAGCAATTTTTTCTTCGTAATTTGCAGTTCTAGCCATTTGAATTTCTCCTTTTAAAATAATCTAGAATCGATTACCTTTAGTCTTTTTTTATTATACAAGATTATCCTTAAAAAGACAAAAAATTTTTCTTTTCAAACGGTTAGAAACGATTAAACCATTCCTGTATTTCCTCACGTTTTATTTTTTGCTGCAAGGCCAGCTGTAACAAGATCCGCGCCTTTTGCGGATTTAAACTTTCACTGCGAAGTATTTGGGCTTCTTCATACGATTTCTCCGCATAAGTTACTTGTCCTGCATAACCACGCGTACTGCGCACGACGGTCACACCAGCTTTTACTGCCTGCGCCAGCTTTTGCTCGACCGGAGCAGGCAGGCTCCCATTTCCCATACCAGCATAAACGATTCCCTGGGCCCCCGCCTTTACCGCCGCCTCAACCAAAAGGCCATCATCGCCGGCATAGCCATAGAGGATCCGCACATCGGGAAGCTCCCGAATCGTTTCGCAAAGCTTAAGGCTTCCCTCAAGATGCGTAAATTCACTGCGACGGGTAAATTTCACTACTCCGTCGTCCACACTCCCCAAAGAACCGCCATTCGGCGATTGGAACGTCTGAACAGACATCGTATGTGACTTGGTAACATCATGCGCACCGTCGATTTGATTATTCGTCACGACCAACACCCCACGGTCATGAGCCTCCGGGCTTACTGCCACGCGTACAGCATCGAGCAGATTTAGCGGACCATCCGCACTGATAGCCGTAGCCGGCCGCATCGCCCCCGTCAAGACGATGGGCTTATCGGTACAAGTCAAAAGACTCAGCAGATATGCCGTCTCCTCCATGGTATCCGTACCATGGGTGATAACCACACCGTCCATTCCCTCGAACGCCAAAAGCTCATTGCAACGGCGTGCGAGTTTGAGCTGAATCTCCTGTGTCATATCCTTACTGTCAATCGCAGCAATCTGCTCACCGGAAACCTCCGCTAACTCGCGAATTTCCGGCACAGCATCGAGCAGGGAATCGATGCCAATAGCCCCCGCTTGATACCCTGTCGTAGCCGTGTCCGATTCCGCACTGCCCGCAATTGTACCGCCGGTTGCCAATACATAGATCTTTTTCATACTCAAGCCTCCCCGTTTTCTACGATATGCTCCAATATCCAGGCCATCAAATGTTCTTCCACTTTACAACCCGTATAATCCGCAACAGCCTTGGTATCCTCATGCGCATTTCCTGATGCAACACCAACATCAGCCCGTTCCAGCATTTCGTTATCATTCAGATAATCCCCTGCCGCGATAATCCGATAATTCTTCCACGCCGGCAATTGACGAATCTTATCTACCATTGTCCCCTTAGATACGCCCTTGGCCACAAATTCGTAGTAATTCACTTCAGAATAAAAACTATTCGTTAACGCATCGATACCAAATTTCTTTTCCATACGTTCCACGCGATGAAGCACGGCCGGTTCCGCACAAATAAAGAACTTGAGCCACGGGGTTTTCTCCGTATCCCGGAGTTTGTCCAACGTACAATGCTCGTACTTATAATACTCAAAAGGAAGACGGGGATCATCATACTTTTCATCACTGATGATATGACAATTATCGGCCGTATATACCTCAATACACGCATGCGGAAAAGAATCCCGCACCGCTTCAGCAAATCGCGGCCAAACGGACTTATCCTCAGCGAAACGCAATGGACAAGTCGCCAAAATTTCTCTGCTGTTCCAATCGTAGAGCATCGAACCATTAAAGAAAATACTCGGTGCATTGATCGGCAAATCTTTTACATACCCCTCCGCAGCTTCCGGCGTACGGCCCGTCGCAATCGCAAAACGACCGCCCCCTTCGACAAAGCGGTTAAGCGCTTCTTTGTTTTCCTCTGAAATCACCCCGCCACGTGGAATCAGCGTGCCATCGAGGTCACTTATCAGCAAAATATTTTCATAAGGTTTCAAACCGCATTCCCCTTCCTATTCCGATTCTGTTTGCGAATAAGTTTATTATAACATCATTTCTCACGTTTTCTAAGTCCATGTCGCGTCCGCCACTGAATCAAGATGTGGCGGATAGCCATAATTGGATGATGCAAAAGCATCCGTGGACCACTATAACGCATAATCGCCAAAATCAATTCCCGCTGTGGCTTCGCATAACAATGAATCGGACAAACACTACAAAAAGTCTTCGCTGCCATACGCGGACATTTGGCAATACGAATATCCGCATAAGCCGCAATAGCTTCACAATCCGGACAAAGTTCGTGTCCAGATTCCCGGACATGATGATGACCACGACAGTATATTTTCACAATCTCTCGTACTGTTTTTCGCTCTTCGCTGCGTTTCCATTCTACCTGCATAATAATCCCCTCCCCTTCTTTCCCAGCAATTATACCATACCCAAAACTATCCACTAAGTAGCAAATGTTACTGGCCCTTTCTGTGGATAGCTGTGGATAATCCTCCAACTTTTTAACATCTTATCCACAGCTTTTTAGCAATCATCCACAGTGTTTCTGTGGATAACTACTTTTGGTACTAAAAAATGCCCCTGCTCATGCAGAGGCATTTCCCTATTTCCTTAACTTGCGACACTTACATCAGCTGGCTTTTCCTGAAAGAAGGAATAAGCAAAGCCGAGAGCAGCCCCCAACAAAGCCGGAATTACCCAGCCCATCGTAATGCTGTAGAACGGCAGATACGCAGTCAAGAATTCATTGACTCCCGGCAGCTGGATGCTGGCTGCGTTAAGACCATCGATGATGGCAAATATCATGGTGCAGTTCATAGCTCCACGGTACACACTGCGGCGCCAACCGATAAAGCGGTCAAACAACGATAACAGGACGAATACGATAACCAGTGGATAAATTCCCACCAGGAACGGAACCGTCAACGTAATGATCTGCGTCAAGCCGACATTGGATGCCACAAAACTGAACAAAATGCTGAAGAGCAGCAAGCGCTCATACGAAATCTTATTCTTGAAGAGCTTGTTGAAGAACCAGGCCGTCCCCGAAGTTATGCCACAGCAGGTGGTAAGGCAGGCCAACGAAATGATAACTGCCACCAACAGGTTGCCCGCCGGACCAAAGAAAATCGAGATTGCCGCCGCCAGCAGCTGGCCACCATTTTCCGAATGCCCCAGGACACTGGCACTGGTCGCCCCAATATAGGACAGGGAACCGTAAACCATGGACATCAATACTACCGAAATAAGTCCAGCGATCAAGCAAACCTGGCTGATTGCGCGATTCGAAGTAACCCCACGCATGCGGATTGCATTGACAACCAGCGTACCGATTGCTAAAGAAGCCAAAAGATCCATCGTCTGATAACCGTCCTGGAAGCCTTGGACAAACGGCGTCTTGATATAAGCCCCCGTCGCATCAAGAATATCTCCCAGCGGCGTCACAAAGGCCTTGGCAAACAGGATAACCAGGAATACGAGCAAAACCGGCGTCAGCATCTTGCCTACGCGGTCAATCAACTTATTGGGATTCAGCGCTAAATAATAGGAAGCCGCGTAAAAAATTGCCGTGTAAATGGCCTGCCCCAACGTCATGTTGTCAGCGGTCAAAAAAGGCCGGATGCCGATTTCAAAAGAAACCGCACCAGTACGAGGCATAGCAAACAACGGCCCAATGGTCAGATAAAGAATGACGAGCAGCATTGTCGCCATCCACGGATAGGTCATCTTGCGGATAAATTCAATATATTTTCCACCTTGCAAGGCAATTGCCGTAATTCCCAACAGTGGCAAACCTACCCCCGTTACCAAAAAACCAATCATTGCCGTCAGTACATGGTCACCAGCGGCCTGCCCCAGAGCCGGCGGAAAGATAAGATTTCCAGCACCGAAGAAGATCGAGAACATCATGAACCCAACGGTTAAGATTTCTCCTTTAGACATTTGATTCATACTAACACCCTTTTCTTTTTGCAGAAGAACCCTTTTGTCCTTTTACAGTGAACATCGTAAAGCACAAAAAAATCCATGTCCAAACCGAGCGAACATGAACGAGGCCCTGTCTTTCTTAAGCGATAAATGCATTATAGCATAAATGTACTTTACAATGCAACATTTTAATTCTTTGTCTACTGTAAATGTGTAAACTTACGTTTTTTTTCTTTTTCTGCTATACTATGCTATACTAATCATAAGATCCGAAGTGTTACAAAGGAGGACTTATAATATGGCTGAAGAACAAGCTGGGCAGGAAAACGTCCCCACTAAAAATACAAATGAACAAGAACTAGATCCAATCGTCACGCAAGCCCATGGCGTACAACAACAGGTAAAAATGGAAATTCTCAACATGATACATAGCGGCGAAAGTCCTTTCGACATCATCTATCATATTGCCAAACGGCTTGAAGATGTCTCCGGCGAACCAGGATATGCCAAATATGTCGAAGATCAGATTCGCGCCGTTTACGGCTTTGCCTTGGAACACGTAAAGCCCATGAAGGATGAACTGCACGAAGTAGAAGAACGTCTCAAACGCATCGAAAGATCCTACGAAAACCCAGATTTCACCGAAGAAGAACACATCCGTATCGGTTTTGCCATCAACCGTCACAAGAAAAATATCGAACGGCTAAAAGTCATGATTCAAAAGGCCGAGGCCGATCATGACGACATGACTATCGTCAAAAATTAACCGTCAAAAAAGGAGCGCATCATTGCGCTCCTTTTTTGACCTACAAATGATATTCCTGCTCAAACTTTGCTACTGCCTCTGGATTGATTGCCCGCAGGCGTTCCCGCAGTTCTTTCAGCTGGGCCCTTTCCTTGGCCAGCGGTGTGATATCCTCCATGACCAAATACAGAAGCGT
>Ga0256405_10011345_pt1 | contig 11416 bp, 10 predicted proteins | sample RumenRJG_02DNA_FD_189096 | JGI IMG/M metagenome (GOLD analysis project Ga0256405, IMG submission 189096) | Bovine rumen microbial communities from Lethbridge, Alberta, Canada - RJG_02 | ecosystem: Host-associated > Mammals > Digestive system > Stomach > Rumen | place: Canada: Alberta...
TTTATAATGCTTCATTCGTTTTATAAATGCTTCTAAAAAATCAGTGTTAATTTGATTTTTTGAAGTATTCATCATAGGAGAAACAAAAGCAGAAGTCATAGTTCCGCCCAAATGAATATTTTTTTCTATAATTAAAACTTTTTTACCAGATTTACCAAGATTGTATGCAGCAGAACATCCTGCTGTACCACCTCCGGCAATTACCACATCATACGATTGCATTTTTATCACCTGAATAGTTTTTTATAAAATTGGAGCAAGATTGTAAATTACTTTCTTTAACTTCAATATTTCTGTTTGAAATAATTTGTAAGTCTGTTAAATCTAAATTTTCATCTCTGTACATAATACCTGATTTAGAATGTATAAGTCCTAAATCATATTTATTAAATTTATATTTAATATTCTCAGGATTTTTTGATGCAATTGTTCCTGTAAATTTATTTTCTTCTTTATTAAAAATTTTACCTGCATAAAAACCTGCACTTAAAAAAGCATTTCTAACAGGCGCAGAATTTGTATAAGTTAAAATTACACCATCATAATTTAACATTGAATATAATTTTAAAATAAAATCATACGTCCATAGCATTGGAGTTTTACTAGGTGTAAAGGCATCTAAAAATATAACATCATATCTTTCAAAATTTTTATCAAAAATTTTTCTTGCATCTATATTGCTGAAATTTATAGAAATATTGTTATTGTTTAGCAATTTTTTAGCCATTTTATAACTCTTAGATATATACCTATAATATATATTATGTAAAAAGGCCGATTTAATTTTACTTCCCTTTAGTTTGTATGTATTTTTTAGATAAAATTTTGCAAAAAACACCATATTTTTATCAATATATTTTTGATTTTGTTTTTTTCGTAAAAATTTTATAACATCATCTGAAAAATATTCATATTTATATTCATCAATCAATTTCATGATTAAAATATAATTAACACATTTATTGTAAGATAATTTCTTAAAAGTATTTTTTTTGTCATTTAATAATTCATCAACTTTTTTAATCCCTATTCCTTTTGGTTTAAATTTTTTAGATTTATTTTTTAATAAAGGAGAAATTTTAATTAAAGTCTTATCTATATCAACTGCATTGATATTAATTGTATAATCATTTTTTTTATTATTTATTCCAACATAGTCATCAATAATCTTTTCTTCAATATTTTTTGATTTTTTAAAACTATTTTTTAAATCAATATCATTTGATTTATTTATATCTGTATATTTTAAATTTTCATTTTTATTAATAAATTTATTAATATCAATTTTAGAGCTAAAAAATAATTCCTTATTAGTTTTTTTATCTCCTGCCAAAAATATTTTTTTTATAAACTCACTTTCTTTGTTAATTTCTTTTTCATTATTTTTATCGCCATCTATCGATGAGATACTTATTCTTGAATTTTCATTAAAAATTTTATCACCATCTATCGATGTGATATATGTTTGTGAACTTTTATCAATTATATTATCGTCATCTATCGAAGAGATACTTTCCGATAATATTTTATCGGTTTTATTATCGCCATATATCGCTTCGTTATATGACAAATTATTGTCAATTAATTTTTTAGAAATACAATTTTTATTTTTTAAAAAATCATCAAAAAAATAATTTAATAAACTTTTTGTATTATATCCAATACCATAACAAATATCTAAAACATTTATTTTTTTATTAGTATTTAGATATGATGATATTTGTGCAGGATTTATGAATTTATTGCATGCTTCAGAGTATGCACCGTATGCAGAATGGTAAACATCAGATATAGTGCTGTTATAAAGCCCAACAGAGCCGTCTTTTGTGTAATATAATAGTAATTCATCATCCATACTATTAAAATTATATCATATAAAGCTATATACAGACAAATTATTAATATTTTTAAATATGTCGTTCAACAGGATTAATAAGCATTTGAGCCAATTTATCAGAGCCCGTAAAATTTCTTAATCGTAATATTTCAGCTGCTTTATTTTTATCATAATCAACATAATGGTGTTCAACCTCAAATTCACTATTTTCAATGTTTATTATAGCATAGCAGGATAGTGGTTTATCAGTAAAAGGTCTGCCTACACTTCCAACATTAACAACAGTTTTTTTATTTTTTAATTGATAACCGCAAGGTATATGAGTATGACCGCATAAAATTAAATTTGCATCTGTAGCTGATGTCATTTGTGTAACTTCATCATCAGTGAGATTAGGAAATATATTCTCATCTTGTTTTCTTGGAGAACCATGTACCATTAGTATTTTTACATCTTCTACATTTAATTCAAAATTTACAGGTAAATTTTTTAAAAAATCAATATTTTCCTGTTTAATATCACTAACATCATATTTTAGTGCATTAGCCATAATAGGTGCATTTTGTTTTAATTTATTAAATAAAATATCTGAATAATTAGCAATCATATTATCAGTATTTCCTTGAATTATTTGCCAATTTTGATTTTTTACAAATTCAATTACCTTGTTTGGTTCAGGGCCTGCCATTGCTAAATCGCCTAAACATAATATTTTATTTACATTTTGACTTTTAATATGTTCCAAGACTGCATCTAAAGCTTGCATATTACCATGTATATCAGATATAACAGCGTATTTCATTAATTCATCTCCTAAAAAAAATTATAACATACTTCCTGTAGCTTTATACAAGTCAATATAATCAATGTAACAAATACCTTGTGTATTTGTTACCAATTGATTTACATTCAAAAGATTTTCTTGCCTTTGGATTAAATCAAGTTTTGAAATTATTCCTTGCTCATAGCGTTGTTTAGTAAAGCCGAAATCTTGATTTTCAAGCTGAAGTTGTTTTTTATGTCTGCTTAGTTTTTCAGAATCACGTTTTACAGAAATCATTGCATCATTAATTTCATGAATTGCAGTTAAATTTGTTTTATGATAATTCTCAAGCATTTTATCGTATTGAATTTTTCTCAATCTTAAACCTGCAATTCTTGAACCACCTGTTAAAACAGGTAACATTGCCGCTGCGGCTATATTATAAATACCATTACCGGAGCTGAACAATCCGCTTCCGCCATTTTGAGTTAAAAATAATGCTAAACCTGATATGTTAAATGTAGGTAAAAATTCTTTCTTGGCTATTCTAACGTCAATACCGCTTTTTTCAAGCATTTTTACTGATTTTAAATAATCAGGTCTGTTTGTAATAACCTCAGTTGAAATTTCTTCAGGTACTGTTTTTGAAAATTTAATATCTGATAATTTTGAAATTTTTAATTTATCAATATTATCAGGACTTTCTCCAATTAATACTGCCAGCTGATTTAAAAGTTTTATTTTATTTTTTTTATAATCAATTAATTGAGTTGTTCCATTAATATAAGCTTTATCGGCTTTTACAACATCAGATGTAGAAATAAGTCCCTGCTTATTACTTTCTTGCATAATTTCATATATTTGTTTTCTTAGTTTAACAATATTTTCTTGATATTCGATAACATCATTTAGTGTTGCAAGATTTAAATAAACTGTTCCAACGCTTGATGCAATAGAAATATATGCTGCTCTTTCATCATATTGAGATGCCTCATATAATTTTTTTGTACTTTTTGTTTTATCTCTGTTTTTTAAAAAGATATCAGCTTCATAATTTATTAATACAGGTAATGCCATATTCCAACCGGTATTTTGTTTTAAAATTTTTCCATAGTTAGGTGCAAAAGCCAAACCTCCTTGTGGAAGTTCATTTGCAAATTGAAGCTTCATATTTTGATAAAATTCATCAACATTTAATGTTGCTATTTTTAAATCATAATTATTTTTTATTGCTAAATTAATATAATTATCTAAATTTTCATCATTAAATGCCTTCCAAAATTCCAGATTTACATAGTCATACTTGTAACTATCATCATACTTACGCTTTTTAAGCTGATGCTGAAATAACTTCATTTGTTCTTTTTGCTGTTTAGCAGTTTGCTTTTTAGTATTCTCCTGTAAAGAAAAAGCCGGAAGCATGCTCAAGTTAAATAAACCGAGTGCAATTAAAAGCACTGCTATATTTCTCATTTTCATATAACTATCCTCTAATCTTGACAATTTTTCTAAAAGTATGATAACATATCTTTGTTACAAATGCAACACATATTGTTTGTTACATAAGGGGATGGATATGGAAAAGATAAATGATACAGACTTTTTAGATTATAATAAGTCTATTTTTTATAAAATTGCAAAATTAGCTGTATATATTGAAAGTCTTGGAAAAAATTTTTTTGAATCACGTAAGCTTAACGTTTCAATAGATGAATTTGCGGCTTTAAATGCTATATTACGCAATCCTGATATTTGTCAAAGAGATTTAGCAAAAATCATTTTAAGAGATAGAGTACGAACAGGGAGAATACTTAGTTCACTTGAAAAAAAAGAATATATAGTACGAAAAAATGATACTAAAAACAACAGATTAGTAAAAAAAATTTGTATTACTCAAAAAGGAAAAAATTTATATGAAACACATAGAGAAATGCTTTTAGATGTTTCAAAAGAATTTTTAAATATTTTTTCAAATGAACAAAAGGAAGAATTAAAAAAATATCTGGATAATCTTGAAAATGCTCTTTCAAAACTTTCAACAATAAAGATATAAAAAAAATAGGGGTGTGTAAAATGGAACAAGATAAAAATGAAATTACAGAAGAAAATCAAACAAACAATAAAACACATAAAAAAGGTGTTAAGCGAACAATAACAGCAATAGTATTAATATTAATAATTGCTGTAAGTGCATTTATAATAGAATATAGCTCACATTTTCAATCAACTGATGATGCTTATGTAGAAAATCACACCGTACAAGTTGCCCCAAAGGTTTCAGGACAAATAATAAAAGTATTAATAAAAGACAATCAGCAGATAAAGACAGGTGAACTTATTGCAATAATTGATGATGCAGATTATAAAGTAAGATATGAAAAATCAAAATCTCTTTATGAGAAAGCCATTGCTGCTCAAAGAGTAGCACAAGCCAATTATAATGCATCACAAATAGAAATTAAAAATGCCAAAGCTGATTTAGAACGTTATCAAAAATTGTATAATACCGGAGCTGTTTCAAAACAACAGCTTGATATGGCTCAAACAAAATATGAAAGCACACAAGCAAGATTAATAAATGCAGACGAAAATGTAATGAATGGTAATAACAAGGTTGCAGATGCAGATATAAAGGCACTTAAAGCCGATATGGATAAAGCAGCATTAGAATTATCATATACAAAAATTTATGCACCACAAAACGGTACAATTTCAAACAGAACAGTAGAAAAAGGAGCGTATGTCGGTGTTGGAACACCTCTTTGTGTTATAGTTCCTCATGATGTTTGGATTGTTGCAAACTTCAAAGAAAGCCAAGTAGGTAAAATGCATAAAGGACAAGTTGTTGATATTAAAATTGATGCTTATCCTAAGAAAAAATTTAAAGGAAAAATAGACAGTATACAAAGAGCATCAGGAGCAAAATCAAGCTTATTTCCACCTGAAAATGCTGTAGGAAGTTTTGTAAAAATTGTACAAAGAATACCCGTTAAAATTGTTTTTGATGAAAAAATTGATTTTAATAAATACAATATAGTACCTGGAATGAGTGTTGTTCCAAATGTTCATCTAACAGAATAGAAATGTAAATATATGTAACAAAAATCGTTCATGTTGAAATCGAACATATTTAAAATACTTTATATAGATGTAAGTTGAAAACAACTTATAAAGTATGAGAGAGAAGATACCGTTTAAAAAAAGAGAGAAAACTAACACACTAACCTAACTATACAAATTTCCTTCCTAGAGAAAATTTGAACCCTCTGAAAAATCAGAGGATTTTTTTTGCTCATTTTTCAGGATAATCTCACAAATTTGATTAATTGATATATTTTATTGTACAATAAATAAAGAGGGATATTAAAATGAGTAAAATTAAAATCGGTTTGATAGGTTTGGGTGTAGTAGGTACAGAAGTATATAATACTTTAAAAAATTTTCCTGATGTTGAAATCACGGGAATTGCCGTTAAGGATACATCAAAAAAAAGGAATATTGAAAACTTTGATTATTCAATACTTACTGATAAGCCGCAAGATATTATTGATAATAAAGAAAATAATGTCATTGTTGAACTTATGGGTGGAGTTCATCCTGCATTAGAGCTTTTAACATCAGCAATAGAAAAGGGAAAACATGTTGTTACAGCAAATAAAGAACTTTTAGCAAAACATGGTGAGGAGTTATTTGCGTTATCAGAAAAAAATAATACGGTTATATTATATGAAGCTGCAATAGCAGGTGGTATTCCTATCATTATGCCTATAAAGACAATACTTGCAAGCAATAAAATTACAAAAATAGAAGCAATTTTGAATGGAACAACAAACTATATTTTAACTAATATGGATGTAAATAAATCATCTTACGATGTAGTATTAAAGCAAGCTCAAAATTTAGGTTACGCTGAAGCTAATCCAACAAACGATGTTGAGGGATTGGATTCTGCATATAAGCTTACAACTCTTGCAACAATTGCATTTAATCATCGTGTAAAATTTCAAAATGTATACCATGAGGGTATTACAAAAATTAAATCTGAAGATATTAAATATGCTAATGAACTTGGATATAAAATAAAGCTTGTTGCTTATGCGACAAATGACTCAGGTAAAATTGATATAAGAGTTCATCCTATGTTTGTTAGTAAAAAAGAAACTCTGGCTCATATTGATTATGTAACAAATGCAGTAACACTTGAAGGATTTCCTATAGGAAAAATTACATTATCAGGACCGGGAGCAGGCGGATTAGCAACTGCAAGTTCTGTTGTTGGAGATATTTTGTCAATAGAAAGAGAATACGGAACAACTGATTATATTTTACCTATGATGAGATGTAATCATACTCACGATGGCAATTCAGAAATTATACCTATTTCTGAAACAGAAAATAAATATTATTTACGATTACATACTATAGATAGAATAGGCGGAATAGCCGATATTACAAAAACTTTTGCAAGCAAAAGAATTAATATAGAAACAATTCTTATGAAAGAAATTCAATCTGATAATACAAGTGATATTGTTATTGTAACGGAAAAATGTAAAGAAAAATTGATTAGTGAAATTGAACATGAACTCTTACAATCCGGCTGTATAAAGGAATTATCAAGTAAAATAAGAATAAGTTAAAAATGTTTACATATAGTATTAAAAACTATATCATGCTTGCAAAAATCTAAATCTTCTATATAATAATATTAGAGGTTTAGAATGTCATTTATTGAATCAAAATATGCACAAGAAATAATAAACTTTAAATTTCCAAAATTTAAAGATATACCTGATATCGGCTTGTATATGGAACAGATGTTAAAACTTCTGAATACATATTTATCTGTATTTGCTATTAAAGAAGAACAAATGATGACTTCTACTATGGTAAATAATTATGTAAAACAAAAATTAATAACTCCGCCTGTAAATAAAAAATATTCCAGAACACAAATGCTTTATTTACTTGTAATATGTTTATTAAAACAAATATTAAATATTTCTGATATTGCAAAATTATTAGAGTGGGAAAAATTAAAATATGAAACAGAGGTAGCATATAATTTTTTCTGCGTTGAAATTGAAAATGCTCTGCACGCAGCTTTTGTAACTCGTGATTTTTCTGCACCAACAAGTGCTAAACAAGCTTCTGAAATATCAGAACTATTTCGTTCTGAAGTGCTTGCATTTGCAAATAAAATATATGTTACAAAATATATTTGTTACTTAAATGACTCAAATGCAAAAATTTGATATAAATTTTTATGATATTATATTTGCATGAAAACATATTTTTTTAAAAATAAGATTGAAATATTATTTTTAATTACAATTACTACTTTTGCCTTTTTTGTTCGGTTTATTGCTATACAAAATTTTGGTGATTTGTGGACGGATGAATTATACAGTTATTATTTTGCAAATCAAAAAAGTATGATAAATGTATGTAAAACATTATTTTTAGAAGATTTTCACGTTCCTTTTTATTACATTTTACTGCATTATTGGATTAAAATTTTTGGAAACACTGATATTACAATGCGTTTAATGGGATGTATACTGACAACTATGTGTATACCTGTTAGTTTCTATATTGTTAAAAATTTTTTTAATAAACTATCTGCATATTTTGTATGTATATTTTTATCTGTAAATGCATTTAATATTCACTATTCTGCAGAACTAAGACATTATGGATTGTCTATACTATTAGCATTAATTTCAACTTTCTTTTTTGTAAAAATGTTTGATAAATTTGATAAAAAAGTATGTACTATATACATTTTAGTATCAGTTTTACTGATGTACACATGCAACTTTTCATCTTTATACATTTTTTGTCAATTTTTAATTGGAGTAATATACTTATTGATTAAAAACAAAAATTTTACAAAACTTTTTTTAATAACATATTTTATTACGGCTATATGCTATATACCTGCACTGATGTATGTTATACATAGTTCTTTTGTATATAAAAAATCATTAATGATTTTTGCAAGAGATGTTTTTTACTTTGATTTGTCATACTTTTGGGCATTTTTAATGACAACATATTCAAATATTTTTGAACAGTTTATGTCAAATAATCCTAAATTGAATATGCTATATATAACGCACATATTTACACCGGAAAACGTCTTATTTATACTTATGCCGATAATATTGGGTATTACAGGTTTTGTATTATTTTTACATTCAAGAAATAAAAACATTATTTTATTTTTAGCCCCTGCATTACTATTATTTATTTTTCAATTAATTGGAGCTTTTACACATAATCTTGCTTTAACATTAAGATATAACTTCATTACAATTACAATTATTTTTATCATATCTGTTTGCGGATATTGTATGTGTAAGAATAAAAAAATTGCAATATCTTTATTAATAATATATTTATTACTTAATATCTTATGTTATGGAGCAAAATTTAAACATAATATTTTCAACAGAAATCTAAATTTTGATATACCTATGAGTAAAAATGTTTATCAAATTGATATAAATACAGGAGATACTATTTTTATACCAAGATTTGGAAAAATCTATAAAAATAGGTATTTTCAAAACTTAAATGTAATTGATTTTGATACATACGACGCTTTTTTTATTAACACAAGACCTGATATTATAAAATTTATATTCGGAGAAGAACTATCAAAAAAACTTAACAGAAAAATGATGAAAACATATATGTATGATTATTTATCTACTGATATGAAAATGTATTCTATTTATAAATATATGAATAATGAATATTATTCAAAGATGAAAAAAGGAAATAAATTTATCATAATAACTGATGAAGCCAGATATTTTAACATTCTGCCAGCAACAGAAAATCTTTTTAGAGAGAATATTAATATATATAAATTAAGTGCAATATATGACACATTATCGGCTAAAATTGTATTTGACATAGTAAACTCAGCTAAAACATATTTAAAAACAAAAAAAATTTATAATGTAAATAATATATGGACTATTTATGTTTTTGAAAAGTAGAATAACTTTATTCAAAGTTGACAAAAATAAAATTAAAGTTTATCATTTGAAAAAAAGGAGTTTTTTAGTATGTATAAAAAATCATATAACGCTTTTACATTAGCAGAACTTTTGGTTGTATTAGCAATAATAGGTGTGGTATCAGCACTTACGCTACCTAATTTATCACAAAATACAGGTAGAAAAGAAACAGTTGCTCAAGTATTAAAAGCAAGATCAACGATTGGTGAAGCTTATGATAGAGCAATAAGTACATACGGACAACCGGCACTTTGGATTACTAATGATGCTACAACAGGTTCAGGTGAAAATACAGATTATTCTTCAAAAGAAGGAAGATTAGTTAATAGAATAATTGAGTATTTACATATAGATAAAGATTGCGGAAAAACATCAACTGCTTGTTGGGATTCCATAGCAACAACGGGTAAAACAGCTGCAGATGAAGATAAAGTATCAAATACTACAGGTACAAGTGCAACAAGCACTGTTGGTCCAAATTCAGGAACAAATTTTTATCATTATCTGTTAGCGGATGGTTCTGCTTTGGCCATCAGACCTAATCCACAAATTACTCCTTACGGTAAGCAAATCGTATTCACAGCATATATTGATGTAGATGGTCCAAATAAGGGTGAAGGTGTAAAATGTAGTGATATATTTGAGTTTAATTTTGACAGAAATGGATTCGTTCCATCTTATGACTCATTAGATAAACCTTCTGCATGTACAAATTGGATACTACAAAATGGAAATGCAGACTTTATGGATGCCACTACAACAAACGGTACAACAACATGTCCAAACGGTACTGTTTTAGGTTGGGTAGCAGGAACATCATCAGGTTCAACTACAGCTATATCATGTAAATAGATAAAAGTTATGATTGTACTGCATCCGGATTAGGTGTTGAAGCCGCAGCGGCAGCAGCTTCAGCTTGAGCTCTTAATTCAGCTTCTGCACGTTTCTTAGCTTCAGCAAGTTCTCTTTCATAAGCTTCAGCATTTGCTCTACCTTGAGCTATATTGTCTTTTAACTGTTGATATTTGCTTTTTGCCTTTGTTACTATCTCAGGTTCTTTTACATCAACTTTATCTTTTACAGATTGAGCACCATTTGAAACACGTTCAACAACCTGGTCTTTTTTAGCAACAACTTTCTCTTTCATTGATGAAACACTGCTGCTTACCCTTTCACCTGCTCTTTGCACTCCTTCAGGCATAGCTTCTTTTATTTTGTTACCATAATCGCTAACTTTTTGTTTAATTTTATCTGTTTGTGCATTAATTTTGTCCTGAGTTTTTTGAGGTAAACCTGATTTAAATGACTTAGCATAATATGCTGTTTCAATAGCAGAAGTAATAGCACCTGTTACATCACCATTACTAGCTTTTGTAACGGTTAATGTAGCATTAGATACAGCACCTAAGGCATCACCTGCTGTACGTATTACTTTACCTGTTTTTTCAACAGCTCCGCCTACTTTTACGAGAGTACCTCCTGTTGAAGTCAATGTTGCACCTGTTCCTGTTGTAGCACCACCACCTGCTGTAGTAGTACCGCCTGCACCTGTTATAGGTATACCAATACCAAATACGGCACATAATGGTGCTCCAATTGCTGTTATACCTGCACCAATACCTGTTATAGTTGTACCTAGAACAGAAGTTGTTCCTCCTGTTACAGTTAATGTACCACCTGCAACTTTAACACCTGTTCCAACACCTGCAACTACTAAGCCGGTTGTATCAAGCTTTGCACCTAAATCAGCACCTGCTTGAGCATAACTTTCTATTTGTCCTAAAG
>Ga0256405_10011346_pt1 | contig 11416 bp, 7 predicted proteins | sample RumenRJG_02DNA_FD_189096 | JGI IMG/M metagenome (GOLD analysis project Ga0256405, IMG submission 189096) | Bovine rumen microbial communities from Lethbridge, Alberta, Canada - RJG_02 | ecosystem: Host-associated > Mammals > Digestive system > Stomach > Rumen | place: Canada: Alberta | collected...
ACGGATACAGATTTCAACCCCTGAAGGAATAAAAAATACCGCCGTTATTGGGCGGTACATAGAATGATGGGTTAGTAAACCCAAAACAGTTATAAAGTAAACACGGGAATTCAAGTTAACTCAATTAATTCTGCGGGCGTGTACGGATACTTTTTGTTTGATCTTTGGATTATGAAGAAGTTCGTTACCATCCTGCTCTCGCTCGTCCTCGTCTGCTGTCTGGCAGTTGCTTTTGCCGATTATCCGGACAAGGGCATCACCGCAATCAACCCCTGGGGTGCCGGCGGCGGAACCGATAACTGCCTCCGTGCGTTCTGTGCGGCTCTTGAAAAACAGCTGGGCGTGACCATTACCGTTGATAACCGCACCGGTGCCAGCGGCGTTATCGGCCATGAAGCGATTGCCGATTCCGATCCGGATGGATACACCATTGGCATGATTACCTGGGAGCTTGCATCCTATGCGCCGCAGGACATGTCCGAGTACACCTATGAGAAGTACATTCCGCTTTGCCGCGTCAACACCGATGCTGCTGCGATCACGGTCAATGCTGCATGGGCAAAGGAAAACAATGTGACCGATCTGAAGACCTTCATCGACTACTGCAAGGCTCATCCGGGCGAGGTCACCATGGGTGGTTCCTCCGCAGGTTCCGTATGGCATGTTGCCGGCGGCTATCTGATGAACGAGGCTGGTATCGACATCAAGATGATCACCTATTCCGATGGTGCTGCTCCTGCTGTTAAGGCAGCTGCCCAGAACGAGATTACCGGTGTAACCGTTTCTGCCGCAGAAGCCCGTTCCTTTGTTGAGTCCGGCGATCTGGTGATGCTGGGCGTCATGGACCCGGTCCGCAATCCGCTGTTCCCCGACGTTCCGACCTGTGCCGAGCAGGGATTTGAGTGCTACTATGCCACTCAGCGCGGCATGGCTGTCCCGCTGGGTGTGGATCCTGCCATCGTAGAGAAGCTCGAAGCTGCCTGCGCTGCTGCCATTGAGGATCCGGAATTTGTTGAGGCCATGGCAAATCTTGGCCAGAAGATCGACTACCTGAATGGTGCAGACTATGGCAAGTATCTTGCACAGGCTGCAGTCGATGTTCCTGCCGCAATGAAGACCGTCGGTCTGATTGAGGAGTAATTCGCTGTGATAACGAAGGCAGGCTTATGCCTGCCTTTTTTCCTGACTTCACGGAAGAAAGGAAGTGCTTTTGATTGGAAACCAAAAAAACACAGACCAAGGCATTTGCCAATCTGATTATTTCGGTTCTGCTGCTCGTTTTTGAAGTCTGGGCATGGATTCAGTCAACCGCCATCAAGACGGCCAAGAATGCTACTGTCCAGCCGGCCACCTTTCCCCAGATCATGATCCTTGGCATGGGCATCTTTACGGTGATCCTGCTGATTCAGTCAGTGATGAAGCTGCTGTCCATGAAAGCGGATGATCCGCTGGCGCAGAAAGCCGAAACGCTGAATGTGTTTAAAGACAGGGGCACGCTGGCCGCGCTGTTTGTGATTGCGCTGTGTGCACTGTATGTCTACCTGTTCAAGGATGTCGGCTATGTCGTGGTGAGCTTTTTCCTCTGCGCCATTATCATGTGGCTGATCGGCCTCAGGAACCCCGTGAAGCTGCTGCTGATCTCGGCTCTGGTGCCCCTTGGCATGTGGTTTATCTTCTACAAGTTCCTGACGGTGAATATCCCCATGGGCATTCTCCAGCCGCTTCGCGATCTTGTGGATATGATTTAGGGAAGGAGACAGAACGATGGATTGGAATTTATTGTTTTCCAGTTATGCAAACGTATTTCTGGATCCGACAACCTTGCTCATGACCCTGCTCGGTGCGGCAGGCGGCGTTCTGCTGGGCGCCATTCCCGGTATGACGGCAACCATGGGTGTTGCACTGCTGATTCCGTTTTCCTTCGGGATGGACCTGATTCCCTCAATCGGACTGCTGCTGGGCATCTACTGCGGCGGCATGTACGGCGGATCCATCAGCGCCATCCTGATACACGCCCCCGGAACCCCGTCCGCGGCCGCGACGCTGCTGGATGGTTATCCCATGGCGCAGAAAGGCGAGGCCGGCCGCGCTCTGTCCGTGGCCATGTTCTCCTCTTTCTGCGGCGGCGTGATCGGCGCCCTGATCATGACGTTCCTCTCACCGCTGGTTGCGCGGGTGGCCATGAAATTCACCTCCGCTGAAATGCTGATGCTGGCCATCTTCGGCCTCTCGGTCATCATTTCCATCTCGGGAAAATCCATTGCCAAGGGCCTGATTTCCGCCTTCTTCGGCATGCTGCTGTGTACCATCGGCCTGGATCCGACATACTCCAAGCAGCGCTTCACCTTTGGCGTCACCAGCCTCAAGGGCGGCCTCAGCTTCATTCCGGTGCTCATCGGCCTGTTTGCCGTTGCCGAGGTGATCGCCGGTGTTGAGCGGATCATTGCGGGCAGGGAGAGTGCCCAGGCAAAATCCAATGAGAAGATTACCCGTGTTCTGCCGGACTGGCAGACGATCAAGATGACTGCCGGGAACATCCTGACCGGCGGTATCATTGGTACGTTCATCGGCGCCATTCCCGGTGCCGGCGGCGATATTGCGGTATTTGTTTCCTATGCCTTCAACAAGGGCATCAGCAAACATCCGGAAAAGTGGGGTACCGGTATTCCCAACGGCGTTGCGTCCACAGAATCCGCCAACAACGGCTGCTCCGGCGGCGCCATGATTCCGCTTCTGTCCCTGGGCGTTCCGGGTGACTCCGTTACAGCGATTCTGCTGGGCGCCTTCATCATGAAGGGCATCCAGCCGGGACCCATGATGTACGTCTCCGAGCTGCCCACCGTCTACCGGGTATTTGCGGCCCTGATGCTCGCAAACCTGGCGATGCTGCTGGTCGGCTGCGCCGGCGTACGCATATTTGCAAAGATTGTGTCGCTTGAGAAGCGGATGCTGTATCCGATCATCCTGATCGTCTCTCTGCTGGGCGCCTTCTCGATCAACAAGAACGTGTTTGATATCGGTGTCTGCGTGTTTTTCAGCGTCATCGGCTGGCTGATGAACAAGTATGAATTCCCGCTTTCACCCATCCTTCTGGCGCTGATTCTGGGACCCATGTGCGAACAGAACTTCGTTCGCTTCATGGACCTCAACCATGGAAATTTCGGCGAGATCATTCACTATCCGATCGCCATCGGCTTCTTCGTCGTGGCAGTCGGCGTCGTCATCTTCTCCCTGATCAATCAGAGGAAGATTAATGCGCGCGAGGCGGCCAATGCGGCCGGCTCCGTACAGGAGTAAATACCCGGAGGGAGCAGTGCAGGGCACTGCTCCTTTTTGGGTCTTAATGCCGGTCTTTCGCCGGAGCGACTTTGTCTTGGTCCAAATTTGACAAGCTGTCGCTGTGCGACAGGGCCAGTCCTTTTCAGGTTTCAATGCCGGTCTTTCGCCGGAGCGGATTTGTTCCGGCCCGAATTTGACATCTGTCGCTGAGCGACAGGGCAACTTCTGTTTTCCTGTTTTGCCAGAATATATGAGGGATAATATGGATGCCAGACAGCGAATTCTGAACTTTATCGAGGAAATCCGTCCGCTGAATCTTCACGGCTTTGAAATCCGGCAGGACGGTGCGCGCATTCTTTCGGCCAGTGCGGCGCCCTTTGACAACGCCGTGCCGCACCGCCTGTATTCCGTCAGCAAAAGTGTCGTCTCCCTGGCCGTGGGAACCCTGGTGTCAGAGGGGAAACTGCGCCTCACGGACCGGGTGGTCCCGTTTTTCCCTGACATGCTCCCGGAACGGGTGCCGGAGGAACTGGAGAGGCTTACGGTTCATGAACTGCTGACCATGACCGCCTGCTATAACCAGACCCGGTATCGTCCGCTTCTTGACCGGGACTGGACCAGACCGTTTTTTGAGGGTGTGCCGGACCATGCCGGGGGCACCATTTTCACGTATGATACCGGTGCCACACAGGTCATGGGTTCCCTTGTGGAGCGGCTTTCAGGCCAGCCGCTGCTGTCTTTTGTCTGTGAGCGTCTTTTTGAATCGCTGGGCATTCAGAATGCCCGGTGGCTCAGGGATCAGGCAGGAAATGCGCAGGCGGGAACCGGTCTGATTCTGCCGCTTTCCGAACTGGCGCTGCTCTGTGATTTCTGCATGAGCGACGGCAGGGGTCTGCTGGATCCCGGCTATCTGAGAGCAGCTACCTCGTTTCAGGTCAGAACCGACCATCGGTCTATGCCGGAGGAGCGCTTTGGGTATGGGTATTATTTCTGGATGATGCGCCGGGGCTTTTCCATGTACGGCATGGGCGGACAGATGGGCCTGTGTCTGCCTGAGCGCCGGCTTTCCCTGACCACGACGGCGGACCGGATCCTGGAGGGCACGGGCGTGCAGCCCATCTATGATGCCTTCTTCCGGCATCTGTCCGGGATCGCGGCAGATCCGGCCCTGGCCCAGGATCCGGAGATTATGCAGGCATTGTCAGGCTATTCCGTACCGCCGGTCTGCGGCGAAGCCGTGCCAAAAAAGATGCGGCTCGTGCTGGAACCTGGCCTTGATCCGGTCCGGGCTGTCCGGATGGAGGCGGGGACGCTGACGTTTGAAACAGATGACGGCGAAATACGGATGCCTGCCGAACCGGGCAGATGGACCACTGGTCTGTTCCCGCCCGTTGGTCCGTGCCTGAGCACGGGCGCCATGACGGGCCCGGGGCAGTACCAGGCCAGAATTGAACTGGCGGGGGATACCAGCTGTGCAATTCATGTGGACATTGCGCTGCGCCAGGACCGGGCCACGGTGCTTTTGCAGTCCTCGGTCTGGGAATGCGTTCCGGGATATGCCGGAATGACCATGGCCCGGGTGTCTTAGGAGAGCAAGCGCGAAGCGACAGTTAAGTCAAATCCAGGCTTCAGACAAAGCAGCTCAGGCAATTGCCCAAAGTTGAGGCCTGAAAAGAAGTGACGCATTTTGCCGGAATCCGCGTACAGGAACTGGGAATGCCGGACGGCAGATGACGGGTACATGGACATTGCAGCAGCTGGCTGTGACAGAATGGAAATAATTCTGTTTTATAACAAACTTTTCGCAAAGGTTTGCGTGAATTCCTTGCCAGATTGCCGGCAGTCGGCTATAATGCAGGTATTGATATTTCATTTTGGAGGGTGATCCATTTGAAGAGGTTCCTTTCGGTTTTTCTTCTGTTAATTCTGTTCTCAGTGGCCGCATTTGCGGAGAGCGGCGTGCATACATACAATCAGGCGGTGTCGGTTTTTCCCACCACCTGGAATCCGTTACAGTACAAGACAGCCGTTGATTCCGGACTGGTGGATTATCTGAACACCTCGATGTATACGTTCGATTTTAATGAGGATCTGGACGGATACGTCCAGGAACCGCTGGCGGCGGCGGATTTTCCCGTGGATGTGACCGACCAGTATGTCGGTGATGCCTGGGGAATTGAAGCCGGTGAAACCGGCCGTGCCTGGAAAATCCCGCTGCGCAGTGATCTCCGCTGGGAGGACGGAACGGAGATTCATGCGGCGGACTTTGTCTATTCCGCGGAAAAGCTGCTGAGCCCCGAGGCACAGAACTACCGGGCAAACACCTATTATTCCAGCAACCTGGTGATTGTCAATGCAGAGGCCTATCTCAAGCAGGGACAGGTGGGCCAGGTCAGCTTCAATAAGGTCATGGAGTCGGAGAAAATTGAGGAGATGCCGGCATTCCTTGACAAGTTTGCCTCTGAGAAGGGCTGGATCAACTGGGCCGCCTCCTATGGGGATACCTATGACTTTGCCAGCCAGAAGTGGACCGGCGCCGCAGAGGACAAAGTGGTTGAAACGCCGCTGACGGTTCCGGAGCTGTATGCCTTTTTCACGGAAGGCGCAGGGGCGGAGTTCTGCACCTGGGCGGATGCCGCACAGAAACTGGAATGGGCCGGGGAGGAGCTGTACATCAATTACATGCAGTTCCCGGATGCCATCACCTTTGACCAGGTCGGTTTCCTGGCGACGGGTGAGGATGAACTGACCCTGATTCTGGCCAAAAAGCTGACCGGCTTTGATCTCAAGTATCAGCTCAGTAGCCTCTATCTGGTGAACCGCGACCTGTATGAGAAAACCTCTTCGGTCAAGGACGGCGTGTTTACCAGCACCTATGGAACCTCGGTGGATACCACCATTTCCTGGGGACCGTATTGTCTTTCCAGCTTCCAGTCGGATAAGGTGTACGAACTTACCCGCAACCCCAACTGGTTTGGCTTTGCGGACCAGGAATTTGAGGGACAGTACGAGACCGATGTGATCCGCGTCCGCTATGTGCAGGAACCGAGCACCCAGATGGAAATGTTCCTGAACGGTGAACTGGATTCGGTAGGGCTGGACCGTGACACGATTGAGGACTATGCGACCTCGGACTATACCTATTACAGCGAGGGCGATTCGGTTTTCGCCATGGCGTTCAACCCGGATATGGACGGACTTAAGCATGCGCAGTCCGTGGCCGGTGAGAATATCAACAAGACCATTCTGACGCTCAAGGAATTCCGTATGGCCATGTCGCTGGCCATGAACCGGGCTGAGTTCTGCACCGCAGCCATCCCCATGAACCAGCCGGCCTTTGCGCTTTTCGGGAACCAGATTGTGGCCGATCCGGATGAGGGTGTTTTCTACCGCGATCTGGATGAGGCCAAGCAGGTTGTCGTGAAGTTCTGGGGCCTGGATGATGAAATCGGCGACGGGAAGCTGTATGCCACCATGGATGATGCCATTGATGCCATCACCGGATACGATCCCGAACAGGCGAAGCAGTATTTTGACAGGGCATACGATCTCGCGATTGAAAAAGGCCTGATGAAAGACGGGGACACCGTGCAGATCACGGTTGGCACCACCAATGCCACCTCGGCCTTCAACAACAACGGCTATGACTTTATCGTGAACAACTACACCGAAGCGGTGAAGGGAACCAAGCTGGAAGGAAAACTGACCTTTACCCGTGACTCCACCCTGGGCAACGGCTTTCAGGATGCCCTTCGCACCAACCGGGTGGATATGCTCTTTGGTGTGGGCTGGACCGGTTCCACCTTTGATCCCTTCAGCCTGATTGAGGCCTATGTGACGCCGGCGTATCAGTATGATCCCGCCTGGGATACCACCAAGGCCATGCTGACGCTGGAACTGGACGGGGAAAAGTACACGGCCGATATTTATACCTGGTACCTTGCCATGAACGGGAACGTGGTCAAAGTGAGCAGGGAGGACGGAACGGAAGCGGATCTGGATATCCGTGAGAAGCAGCAGGACCGAATCCACGTTCTGTGCGCCTGCGAAAATGCGATTCTGCAGAACTATGATTTCATTCCGATGATGGGTGACTCCTCGGCCGGCCTGAAGGGCATGAAAGTGGAATATTATCTGGAGGATGAGGTGTTCCCCATGGGACGCGGCGGCATCCGGTATATGACCTATAACTATGATGATGCGCAGTGGGAAGCGTTTGTGAGAGAGCAGGGAGGAACGCTCTTCTACAAATAAGCAAAAGGCATCTGTCCGGGCACGGTCTTTTCAGGACCGGAATGCCTCTGACCTCAAAAAACAAACGCGAATGCCGGAAATGAGGCGGAGTGTTCCTCTGCCTCATTTTTCCGTTGTGCAAAGACGGGAGAACAAATATGGGTAAGTATGTACTGAAACGGATCATCCTGATGTTATTTACGTTTCTGGTCATCATCTCCATCTGTTTTGTCCTGGTGAAACTGCTGCCCAATAAACCGGCGCAGCAGTTCGGCCGGGACATGCAGCTGATTGAAATGCGCCGCGAGGCACTGGGGTATAACAAACCGCTTCTTGAACAGTATCTGATCTTCGTGCGCAAATCACTCATTGGCGGGGACTGGGGCGTCAGTGAAGTGCTGTATACGGGTCAGGATGTCTGGCAGAAATTCATTGAGAAAATGCCGGCCACCGTCATTGTCAATGCGTACACCATGCTGTTTTCTGTTCCGCTGGGGCTGCTTTTCGGCATCTATGCGGCGCTTCGGAAAAACCGGTGGCAGGATCACCTGATTTCCACCCTGGTCATTGTGTTCGTCTCTGTTCCCAGTTATGTGTATGCGTTTCTGGTACAGTACTTTCTCTGTTTCCGGCTGAAATGGTTTCCGTTCCAGATGGCGGCGGGGTATGACTACCTGAGCCTCAAGACATTCATCTCCATTGTCCCTGCCATCCTTTCCCTGGGCTTTGGTACGATTGCCGGGCTCACCAGGTACACGCGGGCGGAGCTGACGGAGGTGCTGACCTCGGATTTCCTTTTGCTGGCCAGAACGAAAGGCCTGACCCGTGCGCAGACCACGATACGGCATGCCATGCGCAACGCCATGGTCCCCATTTTCCCCATGATTCTGGGTGAATTCATTGGCATCATGGGCGGATCCCTCATTATTGAACAGATCTTCGGCATCCCGGGTGTGGGCCCGCTGTATGTGGCCAGCATTACGGCCGCCACGCCGGATTACAATTTCTTTATGCTCCTGTCGGCCTTTTACACGTTTATCGGCCTGGCCTCCGGTATCATCGTTGATATCAGCTATGGGTTTATCGATCCTAGAATCAGAATGGGGAGTAAGAAAGCATGAGCAGTATCCCGAAGTCAGCCTTTGAATTCGTCCCGCCGGAGGGACGGATGCATGACAAGAAGCTGGAAACGAAACCTGTCGGGTATTTCAGAGATGCCATGAACCGTTTCAGCAGGAACAAGAGTTCCGTGGTGGCCTCGTATATCATCCTTGTGCTGATTCTCTACGCCATTCTGGTGCCGATTTTCTGCGAGACCACGTACTCTAAGTCCCTGACGGACACCAACTACATCAATTACGCCAAACTGCCGCCCAAAATGCCGTTTCTGGGGATCGACGGGACCAGCCGTGTGACGGTAAACAAAAACCGGTACATCATGTACCGGGCGCTGGAGGAGGAGACCGGGCTGCCGGTGATCCGGGACATTTTGCGTGAGGATTACACGGATGAATCCTCCGGAAACCGGAAAAACACCTTTTATGACCTGCGCATCGACAATTACGCGGCCATGGGCATGCTCAGCCTCTCCCTCAATGAACAGCAGTTTGAGGCGATTCAGCGCTGGCAGGATGAGACCGGCATCCAGGTCATTTATCCGGCCATCAAGGACGCCAAGCAGAGCAATCCCAACATCTGGTATGAAGCGGACAAAAAGGGACAGCCGAAGCTGAACAAAAAAGGCGAGCTGGTGCCCATCTACCGGACGACGACGCCGGAGGATACCCTGTATCACTCCCTCCGGATTCCGGCCGACAACGATCCGGCGCAGCCCCTGGCCTATGCCCGGGTGACCGGAACCAGCAGCGCCAGAACCCTGGTGGTCCGGGTCAGCAAGTACAGCTATTTCCAGTACCGGTACGGCTTTGAGCCCTCCTTTGTCTTTGGCACCAATGCCAAGGGACAGGACATCTTTACGCGCCTGGCCACCGGTGCCCGCTTCTCCTTCCTCCTGGCCATCTGCATTTCGGCCATTAACCTGTTCATCGGGACGGTGTACGGTGCCATTCAGGGGTATTACGGCGGCACGGTGGACCTGATCATGGACCGCATTGCGGACATCCTGAATGATGTGCCCTTCATGGTGGTGACCACGCTGTTCCAGCTGCATCTGGCCAACAAGGTGGGCGTCGTCCCGGCACTGCTGTTCGCCTTCGTCCTCACCGGCTGGATCGGCATGGCGGCCCGGGTCCGGATGCAGTTTTACCGCTTTAAGAATCAGGAATACGTGATGGCCGCCCGGACGCTGGGCGCCCGGGATTCGCGCCTCATGTTCCGTCATATCTTTCCCAATTCCCTGGGCACCATCATCACCGGTTCCGTGCTGGTCATCCCGGGCGTCATCTTCTCAGAGTCCTCACTGACGTATCTGGGGATTATCAATCTGGAGTCCTCTACCATGACCAGCGTTGGAACCATGCTGGCCAACGGCAAGGACTTCCTGGCCACGGATCCCTATATCATCTTCTTCCCTGCGCTGTTTATCTCGCTTCTTGAGGTTTCCTTCAACCTCTTCGGAAACGGTTTGCGGGATGCATTTAATCCAAGCCTGAGAGGAGCCGAATAATGGAACAGTTAGAGAAGAAACTGCAGGTGCAGAACCTGCGCATCAGCTTTAAGACGGCGGCCGGCAAGGTGCAGGCGGTCCGGGGGATTACCTTTGACCTTTACAAGGGGGAGACACTGGCCATTGTGGGGGAATCCGGTTCCGGGAAATCTGTCACCTCCAAGGCCATCCTGGGCATCCAGGCGGCCAACGCGGTGACGGAGGGCGGCGAGATTCTCTATGACGGCATGGACCTTCTGCAGATCGACGAGCAGGACTTTTGCCGCCTGAGAGGGGACCGGCTGGCGATGATTTTCCAGGATCCCCTCTCCAGCCTCAACCCCATCATGCGGGTCGGGAAGCAGCTGACCGAGGCCATGCTCCTGAAAAGCCGGATGCGCAAAAACAACAGCCGCACCGCATTCCGTGAGCGGACGCATCTGCTGGAACAAACCATGCAGACCCGGTTCCCGGAACGCCGGGATCTGGCCCGGCAGATGGAACAGTACCGGAAAATGGAAACAGCCCTGGGTGCGGCGGAAAAGGCCAGCACGGATGCCCGGCAGGCCCTTGCCCGTATCCTGCCGCTGCTGGAGCGGCTCTGTTTCCTGAAAGAGAAAAATGCGGACACAGCCGGGATGCCGGAGAAAATCCTTGACTATGCCGGGCATGCCCGGCACGAGGATGCCCTCAGCGAGGCGGACCTGCAGGACCTCCGGTCGGCTCTTGAGGGTGCCGGCAAAACGCCGGACATTCGTCCGCTCCTTGAGCGGATGCAGGCCATCCTTGACCGGAAACCCACACGGGCGGCGCTGCTGGCAAGAACCTGCCCGTCCTTTGATGAGCGCACGGAGGCAGCGTTCCGGGCAGATGCCCAGGCGGGAATTGAGGCCGCCATGGAGCGCTTTGCGAAGGCACGGAAAGAGGCGGTGTCAGTGCTTGAATCCGGCCTTGAGGCCCTCAAATCCGGCGGCATTGAGGCTGTCCGGCCTCACGTAGCCGACATGTCAGGCGCGGTCGCCCGGTGCATTGACCCCATTGATCCCGTCCGGGATTCAAGGGCCTGCACCTTTGCCGGGTCACTGAAAAAGTTCCTGCGCACCTATGAGGACGGCGTCCGGCACAATGCCGGCCGGCAGGTCAGGTATGAACGGGAAATGAAAAAAGCGGAGAGGCGGCAGGCCAGGGGGAAAACCTGGACGGTTCCGGCACCCAGCATCATTGACCTTGAACAGGTCCGCGCCAACATGATGGGCCTGATTGAGGCCATGATTCAGCACCTGAACACCCCGCAGAAAA
>Ga0256405_10011347_pt1 | contig 11416 bp, 10 predicted proteins | sample RumenRJG_02DNA_FD_189096 | JGI IMG/M metagenome (GOLD analysis project Ga0256405, IMG submission 189096) | Bovine rumen microbial communities from Lethbridge, Alberta, Canada - RJG_02 | ecosystem: Host-associated > Mammals > Digestive system > Stomach > Rumen | place: Canada: Alberta...
TCCCTTACCTCGTACAGTATGATTACATCGAGAAGGGAACATATATCTATAATTTGGTTATGGAATACCTGTTCACCGCTCTCGGTGCGGTGCCGCAGATCATCGCCTCCCTCAAGGAGAAGAAGGACGCGGCCATCTCCAGAAAGATGGCGGGGCTTCCGGTAGCGTAAGCAAAATACAGCCCGCAGGAAACTGCGGGCATGTTTGAAGGATTTTATGAAGAAGATCACCCGAAAACTGAAGACGTTCTGGGAACACTTTACGGGGGACGACCTGACGAGAAGAGAGTTCGTCGGGGCGACCCTCGTGATCGTTGCCCTGAAGATGATCCTGGTCTGCATGCAGATGATCCAGATATTCCCGGGACAGTCGGAAGTGGATGACGAATTGATGTTCCGCGCCGCGCAGAGCATCAGCAGTGGAGAGTGGCTCGGTCCATACTCCTGGGCTACCATCGCCAAGAGCATGGGCTTCTCTGTGTGGCTGTGGCTTCTTCATACCCTTCGCATTCCGTATCTTGTCGGGAACCAGCTCCTTTACGCAGGAGCCTGTGTCTTCACGGCAAACGCCGTGGAGCCGGTGTTCCGCAGAAGAAGCACCAGGCTGATCCTGATCTTCGTTCTGTGGTTCTCTCCGTTCGCCACTGCGCAGTTCACCCTGCGGGTGTACCGCGACAGCATCCTTCCGGCAGTGATCCTGCTGGCTTTTGCCGGCGTGATCGGATTTTGCCTCAGGGCACGCAGCGGATGGAAGGAGGGCCTGAAGTATGCCTTCGTCGGTGGACTGTTCACTGCTTTTGCGCGGCTGATCCGGGATGACGCGATCTGGATCTATCCGTTTGTCATCTGCGCCACGCTGGTTTATCTCGCCTTTGTCCTGTTTGGAAAAGAGATCCGGGAGAAAGGAAAGAAGCTGCTTGCCGTTCCCGCGGTCATGGCGGTGTCTTTCGCGGTCCCGGTCCTATTGTTCTGCGCCATGAACCTGAAATACTATGGCGTGTTCCTCATCAACGAGACCAGCGATCCGGATTTCACGGCAGCGATCTCGGCCATGCAGCGGGCGGACCTGGATCTTCCTCACCCGGGCATCGCGGTCTGTAAAGAGACGCGCGCTTCACTGTATGAAGCGGTCCCCGAAGCAGCTGAGCTGGGGAAGACTTTGGATAACGGTGCCTACTACCATGGATATGGATGGCAGGACGAAGCGGAGTTCAATAGCGGCGGTTTCTTCTGGGCTGTCAGGAAAGCTGCGTTTGATGCCGGTTTTGCCGGAACAGCGCAGGACGCAAAAGTGTTTTACCGGTCGCTTGCGGATGCGATCGGGGAAGCTTTTGAAGACGGAAAGCTTGCAGAGAACAAAGAAGCAAAGACGTGGAGCGCATTTATGATCCCATGGGATCCGTCTTTTGCGATCCCTACACTGAAAGAGTTTGGTAATTCGTCCAGGTGTATTCTATTCTTTGAGCAGACATCTTCACTGGCTCCGCTGAGCTTTGCGGATCTGGATCAGACCAGGGAATGGTGGGGGTATACATACACTATGCCCAGTTACAGCGCGAAGGTTGGTACGGCTGAAGCGGATTATTATTTCCCTCAGGTTATCGCGGAGTGGATCTTCACCTTGATCCGCTGGTGCTACCGTATCGCGATCCTTCCTGCGCTGTTCTTCTGCGCATGGTGCTTTTTCCGGGAACTGAGGGAGTCGATTAAAAACCGGAAGGGATTGTTCGGGAGCGGAAGTGTCATGAACGCGACCTTGATCCTTGGCGTATCGCTCTCTGTTCTGATCCGCGTGGTCCTCATCTCCTATATCGAGGTCACCAATTTCCGCATCGGGACGTACCTGCTGTACCTATCCGGGGCAGCTGTCCTTGTCGTGCTTCTCGCCGCTGTGGGAGCGGCATTCGCGTTTGAGCGTTTCAGCAGGCCTTCTCATAAAGGATGATTCTTGCGAAGGCATGGTTTTTGTGATATTCTTTCCATGCTGTCAAGTGAATATGCGCCCGTAGCTCAGTTGGATAGAGCGTCTGCCTCCGGATCACAGCGTTAAACATTTTGTCGAAAGGGTCCGAGGCGTATGGTAGAATGATATAAATCCCGATTGCCAAACCGAAACAATTGAATAACTCCATGTAGCTCAGTTGGATAGAGCGCGAGCCTTCGGAGCAGAAGGTCGGGGATTCGAGTTCCTTCGGGCGCGCCAAGGGAAAAACCCAGTAAAATAGGGCATTTGCGCCATTACAGGTGTCACCAGAGAAAAGAAGATCCTGGTTGATGATCGGTACAAAATAGGCGTTGGCTTACGCTGTTCATAATGTGACGGTAAAGAAGAGAAACACGTTATTAAGAAAGAGGCTGCAAGGCAGATCAAACTGATTCGTTGCTTAGTACCTCATTCTACCGGAAAGTCGCAACCTTGTTGGAAAACTCCCTTGAAAAAGTCCGACATATCCTTGAAAACTTCCTTGGAAAAGTCGTATTCTATATTCGGGAGGGCTGACAGATGCTAAAAAGGAAGATTGAAGACCAACTGATTCAGTGGAAGAATAATGAAAATCGAAAGCCGCTTGTGATCAAAGGGGTTCGTCAGTGCGGGAAGACCGCGAGTGTTCAGGCTTTCGCAGAGCAATACTATGATCATGTCATTTATCTGAACTTTTTTGAGAACCCGGAATATGCCTCTGTTTTTGCCGGTTCCTTAAAAGTTGATGATCTGGTTATGTATATGTCTGCGCTGTTAGGAAGAAATGCGATATTTGAACCCGGAAACACGATCATCATTCTGGATGAAATCCAGCATTGTCCGAACGCAAGAACATCACTTAAGTTTTTTAAACTTGATGGAAGATATGACGTGATCGCAACAGGTTCTTTGCTTGGTGTCAGCGGTTATGGGGAAGAAGAGATCTCGGTACCGGTTGGCTACGAGGAAACATTACAAATGTATCCGATGGATTTTGAGGAGTTTCTGTGGGCGAACGGAATCGAGCAAAACGTAGTCGATCTTCTAAAGCGCTCGCTGGAAGAAGTAACTCCTGTACCTGCGCCAATCCATGAAAGAATGAAAGACCTTCTCTATCAATATACAGTAGTGGGAGGTATGCCTGAAGTAGTTCAGCGGTTTATTGACACGAGACAGATCAGCCAGACATTTGTGCTGCAAAGAGATATCATCAGCAGTTATCGTGACGATATGGTCAAATATGCCAACCAGAAAGATAAATCCAAGATCCGTGAGTGTTTTGATTCCATTCCCAAACAGCTCGCTAAGGAAAACAAAAAGTTTCAGTATTCTGTAATTCGCAAAAAAGGGACTGCTGATATGTATGAGGGCAGTCTGAAATGGATCGAAGACGCAGGAATCATCAATAGGTGTTACAATCTGTCTCTGCCGGAGCTGCCTCTTGATGGGAACGCAGACAAAGAGATTTTCAAGGTTTATATGGCAGATACCGGACTGTTTACTGCAATGCTTGAAGAAGGAACGCAGTTTGATATTCTTCAGGGCAACCTGTATGGATATAAGGGTGCGATATTTGAGAACCTTGTTGCCGATATGCTGGGAAAGCGAGGAAAGAGCCTCTATTATTTCAGAAAAGACAGTGGTATCGAGATCGATTTCGTTATGCGCTATAAAGGCAAAGCAACACTTCTTGAAGTGAAGGCAGCGACCGGAAATGCAAAAAGTATGAAAACGATTCTGGGTCATCCCGAGAAATATCATGTTGGAGGAGGAATCAAACTGGGTGACTATAATGTCGGCCTAGCAAACAACATACTAACATTACCTTTATATATGGGATTTTTAATTGTTTAAGATATAAACCAAAAGAAATCAATATTTTGATTAACGACATTTCTACGGAAGTGTCGTTTTTTATTAGTGGATACCTATCAGTTGCAGGGTATGGAGATCGTTGTGTTTGAGAGATTGTTTGCAGGATCCGTAACAGGCAGCACGCTCGAATCCGATGTTCCGATTGCAGTTCATGAGGACATCAACGATAAGGATCAGACGATCAAGGTTCCTGTAATTCCGTTTAACCCGCCCCATACCGGTGTGAATGATCATATGGGATTGCTGCTGACTACGATGCTCACTTCAGGAGTTGGAGCAATTTGGATCCTTAGAAAGAGAAAGAGATCCTGAACATGCCCGAAGGGAGGGAGATAACGGCATCTCCCTCCCGCCACTTATGGTAGAATGGTCTCAGTTACAAATCGAAATCTGTCAAGAAAAGTTATTTATCAGGAGTTACAGATATGTTTCATGAAGAGCTTAAGCAGATCATAAGATCAGTTTTACAACAAGGCTTAAGTGGTCAGTCATTGATGGAAGTATTAACTGCAAATGTTGATCCAACAATAATATATGGATCGGACGATATGCTCGTTACGGATTCTTATTTTTCTCTTTTGCATTATGCGACTGGGGAAGAAATGCTCACGGATGCTGAATGGAAATACTTCTTGGATTGTCTGAACGGAAACAGGGTCTATAATCTTGATGAGAAATTACAGATGACCGACAAGAACAACATATGAGGATCAGTTTGACAAATCTTGCTAATGTTTGTCAAGCAGATTTTTGATAATTTCGAGCACCTTGAGAATAGAAAAAAGAGTGACCTTAATATAATACTTTTTTGTATATCTAATGGGAGGTAACGATGAAAAGGCCGAATATTGTAATAATCAATCCAGATCAGATGCGTGCTGACTCACTGCACCATCTGGGCAACGAGGCTGCAAGTACGCCCTATATGGACGCATTGGCTGCTGATGGTGTCTCCTACAGTCATGCATTCTGTCAGAATCCTGTTTGCGTCCCCAGTCGCTGCTCCTTCACAACAGGAAACTATCCCCATGTCCATGGACACCGCACTATGCAGCATCTCCTGCGGCGGGGTGAAAGCAATCTATTTCGGGAACTGAAGACAGCAGGTTATTATGTTTGGTCAAATGCAAGAGGCGACTTAATTGCGGGACAGGATCGACAATGGTTGAAAGAGAATTTTGATGTTCTGTACAGTGAAGTAGGAGTTGAATACGGCAAGGATGAGGGGCGGGGAGAAAAAGGTAGCGATACATATTTCAGCTTTTACCGAGGTGTCGTTGAGAATAACTCTGGTGCTATGCTGATGGACACAGATGCTGTATGGACCAAGGGCGCAGTAGAACAAATTCACAACCGTCCCAAGGACCAGCCCATGCTACTATTTTTAGGTTTGCAGGCACCACACCCGCCATACCGGGTGGAGCAAATGTATATCGACCGGATTGACAGCAGTAAACTGCCCAAACGTATTCCGAGTCTCCCAAGTGACAAGCCTGCTATTGAAGTGGGAATTCATCAACGACTGGGTATGCAAAACTGGAGCGAGGAACGCTATGACCGTTTGCGTGCTGTCTATCTCGGAATGTGTGCAAGGGTTGATGATTTGGTTGGACAGGTTGTTCAGGCGCTGAAAGAGGAAGCTATCTATGAAGATACAGCAATCTTTATTCTCTCCGACCATGGTGACTATACCGGAGACTACGGGCTGGTGGAAAAATGTCAGAATGCATTTCCAGATTGCCTGACGAACGTTCCGCTGATTATCAAACCGCCAAAGGGAGAAGCGCTGGACCCTGGTGTAAATCACAATTTGGTAGAATTGGTAGACTTCTATGCAACGGTCATAGATTATGCTGAGGTGATACCAAACCGAACCCATTTTGGTCAGTCACTGCGGGAAAGCATCGGAAGCAAAAATGTAAGAACTAGAAAATATGTTTTTTGTGAAGGCGGCAGAAACCATGGAGAGACCCAGTGTATGGAAAAAAATAGTTTTCCTGGTATGGAGGGCATGGACGAGTATGAACCAAGACTGAGTCTGCAAGCCATGGAGGGACCGGAACATACAAAAGCGACCATGATTCGCTCTGCGGATTATAAATATGTGAAGCGGCTGTACGAGCGCGATGAACTGTATGATTTACGTAATGATCCCTGGGAACTTCACAATGTCATTGACGATCCAGCTTATTCAGATGTTAGGCTTGAATTGAAAGAAGCCATGCTCGAATGGTATCAGCGAACTTGCGATACAGTTCCTATGGATTACGACAGCCGTTTTAACGATGAGTATTTTATTAATTTGATGGGAGTTAGGGGGGCGCCGATAGCTTGGCTGAAAAAAGAGGTTCTAGTAAAGGGTAGACCTATGTCCGAAGTATTGGCCGCAATGCTTACAAGAAACGGTAAGTAACTGGAGAGACTGAGAGCACAGACATGTTCCGGGAGTATGCAGTTGGCGCCAAGAAAGACGATAACCATCTGTTCCAGAAAAACGGTTTCCCCGATACTGATTGGCAGGCAAAGCTGATCCTGATTCTGGAATTTGGTATTGTTGAGTGTGAGACTAAAACTTCCATAGAAAACCAGTTAGTAAAGGATATAGAAGAACAATATTACTGCTTTGGTACCGGTTTACAGTTCACACCCTTTGTGTTGAAGCCTTTGAGAGATTCCCGAAAACAAAAGGACTGATTCTCCATTCTGATATGGGGTGGCAATACCAGCACCAAGTGTATGTAAAGATGCTAAAGGAGCAAGGTATTATCCAGTCTATGTCCAGAAAAGGCAATTGTTACGACAACTACATAATTGAAACCTTCTTTGGAAGGATGAAAACAGAGATGTTCTACGGACACGAGAAGGAATATCAATCCTTTGAGACCTTTTCCTCTGCTGTCCGAGACTATATGAATTATTACAACTACGAACGAATCCAGAAGAAAACAAAATGGACACCTCCCGCCATTTACCGGGAGATGTCCATGAGTACCTAAATCTTATTGTTCTAATGTCCAGGATTTGGGGTACATATTAGAAGCCAGAAGCCTCCGCAGCTGTTGTTACTTTAGGAATTATGTCGTCTCAGAGCATATGCACGAAGAGACCGCTTCGCAGTTTCGGTTCAAACCATGTGGACTTCGGCGGCATCACTTCGCCGGAATCGGCGATAGCCATCAGGTCATCCAGGGATGTCGGGAACATGGCAAATGCTACAGCATCATCATATCGGTCCGCGATCCGTTCCAGTTCGTCCAGACCGCGGATCCCGCCCACGAATTCGATCCGGGAACTTGCCCGCGGATCCTCGATGCCGAGGATCGGTGATAGGATCAGGTCCTGCAGAAGAGATACATCCAGCGCTTCCGCCGTTGATCTTTTCCGGGAGAGGACCTCCTCCTTAAAGGAGAGAGCGAACCATTTACCTCTGAGATACATGCTCACGCTTCCCCTTTTCCGAGGAACGGATGCAGACGGAAGGGGAGACAGTTCAACAAACTCTTTCAGCTTTTCCAGGAATGTATCACAGGAGTATCCGTTGAGATCATACACCACCCGGTTGTATTCCAGGATCCTGAGCTCATCTGCCGGGAAGAGCACGGAGAGGAACCAGTTGTACTCCTCCTCCCCGGTAAAGGAAGGATCCGCTTCCCTTTGGTCCAGGGCATAACGGACAGCAGCTGCCGTGCGGTGGTGACCGTCGGCGATATAGGTAGAAGGAACCCGTTGAAACAGTGAAGTGATGGATTCACATACAGCAGGATCGCTGCATTCCCAGACGGTGTGCCGGACTCCGTCCTCCGATGTAAAGTCGAAGATCGGATGTGTCTCCCGGATCTGTGCTGTCACCGCACGGATCGCTTCGTCAGGGCGGTAAGCGATAAAAATAGGGCCGGTCTGAGCCCGGCAGGCAGCAATGTGCCGCGCTCTGTCGGTCTCTTTTTTCTTTACGGTGTGCTCGTGTTTTTTGCATACACCGTTCAGATAGTCATCAACGGATGAAAGTCCCACGATACCTGTCTGGCTGTGCCCCTCGCGTATGAGACGATAGACGTAGAACGCCTTTTCGGGACGCCGGATCAGGTCTCCGGACAGGACGCGCTCCCGGAGAAGCTCACCCGCTTTTTCATAGACCACATCTGCGAATGGATCCTGTCCGACGGGGAACTGTGTCTCCGGGCGGACAACGGAAAGAAAACTCAGGGGATTCCTTTCGGTGACCCTTCTTGCCTCTTCTTCCGAGAAAACATCGTTGGGAAGGGAGGAGACGACAGAGGCTTTCCCCTCTCCGGGGGTCACCGCTGAAAGCGGACGGATCTGAGCCATTCAGTCCTCCTTTCCCACGGTTTCCTTGCCCTTCAGCACGCGGACACGGAGCACCCCGTCGATGGCTTTGAGTTCCCGCACCGTGTTTTCGGGAAGGGGGTAGGAAAGATCCATGACCGTATAGGCATAATCCCCTTTTGCCTTGTTCTGGAGGGTCTCGATGTTGTGGTTGAGGTCGCCGAAGAAGCCGGTAAACTGCCGGAGCATGTTCGGGATATTGCGGTGAAGGATGGCAACGCGGGATGCCGTCTGACAGACCCCGGCGTTGAGATCCGGATAATTTACGGAGTGGGTGATGTTGCCATTGTCGATATAGTCCTGAAGCTGATCCACGGCCATAACAGCGCAGTTTTCCTCGGATTCCTCCGTGGAGGCGCCGAGGTGGGGGAGGGCGATCACGTGATCCAGGTGAAGCACGCCGGGGGTGGCGAAGTCGGTGACATAGCAGGCCAGTTTTCCCGAAGTAAGCGCTTCGGACAGAGCAGCCTCATCCACCAGGGAGTCACGGGCAAAGTTGAGGAGCCTGGCGCCTTCTTTCATCTTGGCAAAAGCGGAGGCGTCCACCATCCCCCTGGTACTGGCTGTCGCAGGAACATGGATCGTGATGTAGTCGCTGTCCGCGTACAGTTCATCGAGAGAGACGGCCGGGCGGACATGGCCGGACAGTTTCCAGGCTGAGGAAACAGACAGAAACGGGTCATAGCCAATGACCTTCATGCCGAGGTCAAGGGCGGCGTTCGCGACCAGTACGCCGATCGCACCAAGACCGATGACGCCCAGCGTTTTCCCCTGGATCTCGATGCCGGCAAATGCCTTTTTCGCTTTCTCCGCATCTTTCGCCACAGCGGGATCGTCTTTATGGACCTTTACCCACTGCGCACCGCCGATGATATCGCGGGACGCCAGCAGAAGGCCGGCGATGGTAAGTTCTTTCACGCCGTTGGCGTTTGCTCCGGGGGTGTTGAAAACGACGATGCCCTGTTCGGCACACCGGTCGAGGGGAATATTGTTCACGCCTGCTCCGGCTCTGGCTATCGCGCGTATCCTGCGGGGAAACTCCGTGCTGTTGAGATCAGCGGAGCGCACGAGGAGCGCGTCCGCCTCCTCAAGGGAGGAAACCATGGAATAGTTGGGGGCGAAGCGGACAAGACCGGCTTCGCTGATGGGATTGCAGCAAAAAATGGTCCGGTTCTCCATCTCAGATGTTCTCCTCCTCGAATTTCTCCATGAACTTCACGAGAGCGCGGACGCCCTCTTCCGGCATGGCGTTGTAGATGCTTGCCCGCATACCGCCGACGGTGCGGTGGCCCTTGAGATTCTTGAATCCCGCCGCAGTGGCTTCGGATACGAACTTCGCGTCGAGTTCCTTGCTACCCGTGACGAAAGGTACGTTCATGAGGGAGCGGTCTTCCCTGCGGACTGTCCCGCGGAACATCCTGGAAGAATCCAGATAATCGTAGAGGATCTTGGCTTTCTTTTCGTTGCGCTCCTTCATGACTTCAAGCCCGCCGATGGATTTGAGCCATTTGAACACCTTGCCGCAGATGTAGATTCCGTAGCAGGGCGGTGTATTGTACATGGATCCGCTGTCCGCATGGGTCTTGAAGCGGAGCATAGTGGGTGTGCCCGGAAGCACATCCTCTGTGATAAGGTCTTCGCGTATGATCGAGATCACCACGCCTGCGGGACCGATGTTTTTCTGCACGCCGCCGTAGACGAGTCCGTACCTTGTCACGTCCATGGGTTCGGAAAGGAACATGGATGAGACGTCGGAGACCAGATCTTTTCCCTTGGTGTCAGGAAGATTCTTGATCGTGGTCCCGTAGATGGTGTTGTTCTGGCAGATATACACGTAGTCCGCATCCTCCGAGATCGGAAGATCGGAAAGATCCGGAATGTAGGAGAAGGTCTTGTCCTGGGAACTGGCCACAATGTTGACCTTCCCGTATAGTGCAGCTTCCTGCGCGGCTTTTTTTGCCCAGTTTCCGGTTACGATGTAGTCTGCGACCCTGTTTTTCATCAGGTTCATGGGGATCATGGCAAACTGCTGGCTAGCTCCTCCCTGAAGGAAAAGGACCTTGTAGTTGTCAGGGATGCCCAGAAGATCCCGGAGATCCTGTTCCGCGTCGTCGATGATCGCCTGATAATCCGAAGATCGATGGCTCATCTCCATTACAGACATTCCCGTTCCCCGATAGTTCATCATCTCGTCTGCCGCTTCCTGGAGTACCTCCTCGGGAAGGACAGCAGGACCGGCGCTGAAATTGTAGACTTGGTTTCTTTCCATGATCGATCCTCCGTGGTTTTAGATATTTGCAGGAATTATATCACTTTAACTTGGTAAATTAAAATAGGGATCCGTATCCGGATCCCTTTTTCGTGATTATGCAAAAAAACAGGTGATTATTTGAGAACGGCTTTGTGGAAGACTTTCTTGCCTTTCTTCAGGACAACGCCCTTCTTCAGGTCTTCCGCTGTGAAAGCGAGGTCAAAGGAGGTAACTTTTTCCCCGTTGGCAGTGACGCCGCCCTGCTGGATGAGACGTCGGATCTCGCCCTTGCTGGCTGCGAGGCCGCACAGCAGCATCAGATCGACGACCGAGATGCTTTCTTCGGTGAGTTCAACCTCTGTGGAGGGCATGTTATCGGTGTCTCCGGCTCCGGAGAACAGACTTCTGGCGGAAGCCTGCGCCTTGTCCGCCTCCTCTTTGCCGTGAACGAGTTCGGTCAGCTCGTGTGCGAGGATCTCTTTCTTCTCGTTGATCCGGCTGTCATCCCACTTTTCCATCTCCTCGATCTCTTCGATGGGGAGGAAGGTGAGCATGCGGATGCACTTCATGACGTCCGCGTCATCCACGTTTCTCCAGTATTGATAGAACTCAAAGGGAGTGGTCTTGTTCGGGTCAAGCCAGACCGCGTTGCCTGCGGTCTTTCCCATCTTGTGTCCCTGGGAGTCGGTGAGAAGGGTGATGGTGAGGGCATGGGCGTCCTTGCCCAGTTTCTTGCGGATGAGTTCGGTGCCGGCAAGCATGTTGCTCCACTGGTCATCCCCGCCGAACTGCATATTGCAGTCATGGGTCTGGAAGAGATGATAGAAGTCGTAGGCCTGCATGATCATGTAGTTGAACTCGAAGAAGCTGAGGCCTCTTTCCATGCGGTTCTTGTAGCATTCTGCGCGGAGCATGTTGTTCACCGAGAAACAGGTGCCGACTTCGCGGAGAAGCTCGATGTAGTTGAGGTCGAGCAGCCAGTCC
>Ga0256405_10011348_pt1 | contig 11415 bp, 8 predicted proteins | sample RumenRJG_02DNA_FD_189096 | JGI IMG/M metagenome (GOLD analysis project Ga0256405, IMG submission 189096) | Bovine rumen microbial communities from Lethbridge, Alberta, Canada - RJG_02 | ecosystem: Host-associated > Mammals > Digestive system > Stomach > Rumen | place: Canada: Alberta | collected...
TCGATTTTTTGTTTTTATTTTTCAAATTTATTATTACAAAATATTTTGGCATGTATTTTTCATGGTTTTTTGTTTTTATTTTCTAAAACTATTTTTTATTTTTTGAAATTTTTAGGTAGTCCTAATTTTTCTTATTAATTATGAATAGTTTTTTATTTTTAATTTTATGTATTTATTTCAATTATTTTTAAAAAATAATTAATAAATAACTTTTATAGTTTAATTTAACAAATTATAATTTATTTCATATCAATAAAAACTATTTTATCTCTTTAAAACAATATGTTGTTTTTCAAGCTTTTTTCACTTTTTTGTAATAATTTTTTTCTTAAATGTTTGAATATTATTTTTTTAAATTTTTAATTATTTTTTTATAAATTTTGAATTTTATTAAAAAACTGTTCATAATAAATTTATGCACTTAATACTTATCTAAAAAATAGTATTATACTATTTAAATCTTTTTACTTTAGTTTCTAAGTAACCTTTATATTAATTTTAAATATAATATATAATTAGTACATTAATGTTAAGCTGAGCTAGCTCATTAGCGTACGATGATTTGAGATTAAGGTATTCCTAAATACTTTAATTGTAGATTTGAAAAACTTTTTTAAAAAAGAAATTAGATTGTAATCTATGACTTTAAAAGATTTTTGATTTGGATTTTTTAAAGTTTAAGGAACTTGAATTTTTTAAATTCAAGAGTTAATCTATTTAAATTTTTGATTTGGATTTTTATAGATTAATGCAAAATCTAAACTGGTATTAATTTGTTAATGCCAAAAGCTTTATTGGAATATTTCAATTTAAAAAAGTTTATAGCGAAAACTTTGCAGATGATTGAATTTTTTGATTTGATTTGTTTGATTATCTGATGAATTGAAGTAGGAAGATAAATCTTAGTTCGGATCTAATAATCTTAGTTTTCTAAAATTTTTAGATTTGACTTAAAACAAACGAAATATTAAATATAGAGGAGGATAAACTCTATGGCTGAAGATGATGTTAAGATTGTAATGTTTTGTTGTAACTGGTGTTCCTATGGTGGAGCAGACACTGCAGGTACTTCAAGAATGCAATACCCACCTAACATTCGTGTTATCCGTGTAATGTGTTCTGGAAGAATTGACCCTCAGTTTATTTTGAAAGCATTCAGAGACGGTGCTGACGGAGTATTCATTGCAGGATGTCACATGGGTGACTGCCACTACGACGCAGGTAACTATAAACTCGACAGAAGAATGAGATTAGTTTATAAATTAGTTGAAGATATGGGAATAGGTAAAGAAAGAGTCCACCACGATTGGATTTCTGCTTCCGAAGGTGAAAAATTCGCTAGCGCTGTCAGAATGATGGTAAAGAGAATTAAAGACTTAGGACCTTCTCCATTAAAACAACAAATTGACGCTGAGGCATAATATTGGAGGATTTTTTATGGCAGATGAAAAAGTTAAAATAGGAACTATGTGGCTCGGAGGATGCTCAGGTTGCCATTTATCTATTGCGGATTTCCACGAATCTTTATTAGATGTTCTGGCACTTGCTGAATTCGAATTCAGTCCTGTATTAATGGATACCAAATATGATGAAGTACCTCACTTAGACGTACTTCTCGTAGAAGGTGGAATTAGAAACGAAGAAAACAGAGAATTAGCAGAAATGTTAAGAGAAAAAGCTGATGTAGTAATCGCTTACGGAACCTGTTCCGCATACGGTGGTATTCCAGGTCTTGGAAACTTATTCACCGTTGATGAATTAGAAGAAGAAGCATACATCAATTCTCCAAGTACTTACAATGATGAGGGAGTAATTCCTAACGAAGACGTACCTGCTTTAGAAAGCAGAGTAAGACCTCTCTCAGAAGCTATACAAGTTGACATGATGATTCCTGGTTGCCCTCCAAAATCCGATGTAGTAGCAGCAGCTATTCTTTCCTACTTAAACGGAGACGGTATCGAATTACCAACTACCAACCTTTGTGAAGTTTGTCCTAGAGAAAAACCACCTGCAGGTCTTGCTATGGACTTCATTAAAAGACAATTTGAAGTTGGTAAACCTGAAGACGATTTATGTTTAATCGCTCAAGGATTAGTATGTATGGGACCTGCAACTGTATCCTTATGTGGTGCTCAATGTCCTTCTATTGCAATCCCATGTAGAGGATGTTACGGACCTACTGCAAAAGTATTAGATGCTGGTGCAAAAATGATTTCTGCGATTGCATCTGACTACGGTGTATCTGAAGATAAGACTGTAGATCCTGAACAAGTAGCTGACCAGTTAGATGATATTGTCGGTACTTTCTATACCTACACATTACCAGCTGCTTTAGTCCCAGTTAAAATGCAAAAAGGAGGAAAATAAAATGGTAAAACTTACTATGGAACCTGTAACTCGTATTGAAGGTCACGCAAAAATTACCGTACACCTCGACGAATCAGGTAATGTTGAAGATACTAGATTACACGTTATGGAATTCAGAGGATTCGAAAAATTCTTACAAGGACGTAACATTGAAGAAGTACCTCGTATCGTTCCTAGAATTTGTGGTATTTGTGATGTACAACACCACTTTGCAGCTGCAAAAGCAGTTGACCAAATTTTCGGTTTCAAAGATGATGAAATCTTACCAGCAGCATACAAAATGAGAGAAATCATGAACTGGGGTTCATTCATGCACTCCCACGCTCTTCACTTCTACTTCTTAGCTGCTCCTGACTTAATCATTCCTGATGGAACCAGAAAAACCAGAAATGTCTTCCAAGTTATTAAAGACATGCCTGAAATTGCTCTTCAAGCTATTAAAATCAGAAGAAACGGATTAGACATGGTTACCGCAACTGGTGGTAGACCTATTCACCCAACTTCCTCTACTCCTGGTGGTATTTCCACTGAATTAGATGAAGAAACTCAAGCTGATTTACTTGCAAAAGCAAAAGAAAACGTAGAATTAGCACAAGCAACCCTTGACCTTGCTAAACCAATATTCGAAGAAAAATTAGACTTAGTCAAAACCTTAGGTTACTTCGGTGACACCCGTCACTGTGGTTTAGTAAACGACGGTGTATGGGATGTTTACAATGGTGATGTAAGAATAAAAGATGCTGAAGGTAACATTTACTGTGAATACAACAACCTGGAATACTTAGACTATGTTTGCGAACACGTAAAACCTTACTCCTGGTTAAAATTCCCTTACCTCAAAGAATTCGGATACCCTGAAGGTATTTACAGAGTAGCACCTTTATCCCGTATCAATGTTTGTGACAAAATGCCTGACTGTGCTCCTGGAGCACAAGCAGCTCTCGAAGAATTCAGAGACCTCTTCGGATACGGTCAATACCCATTATTATTCCACTGGGCTAGACTTATCGAGCTCTTAGCTTCCGCAGAATGTGCTGTAGATGCTTTAGAACAAGACTTATCCGGTGACAAAGTACCTGAACCAATGGAAAGAGTTGCTGGTGAAGCTGCAGGTATTGTTGAAGCTGCACGTGGTACTTTAATCCACCATTACAAAACTGATGATAATGGTCAAGTAACCAACGCTAACATTGTTGTAGCAACCATCCAAAACAACCCTGCTATGGAAATGGGTATTCAACAAGTAGCTAAAGATTACATCAAACCTGGCGTAGAAGTAGATGACAAGATCTTCAACTTAATGGAAATGGTTATCAGAGCTTACGACCCATGTTTATCTTGTGCTACCCACACTATGGATAGTCAAATGAGATTATCTACTGTAGAAGTATATGACAGTGAAGGAAACTTAATGAAAAAAATCTAAGCTTGGAGTGTTAATATGATAGTATTCAATGAAGATAGCTGTATTAAATGTGGTGCATGTGAAGGTGTATGTCCTACCTCAGCTATTGAAATAGGCGATAAAATTGTCTATTGTGATACTTGTGCTGGAGAACCTAAATGTGCTGAAGCTACTGCAAACGGTGCATTACAAGCTGATGACATTGTCATCGACGAAGAAGGTAACACCCAAATTAGATTACTCTTTAATAAAACAAAATTAGCTGATGAAGATGCTGACAACTGTGTAGCAGCTTGTCCTTCCAACATTCTTAAAACCGGCGACGATGCAATGCCTATTAAAGGATTCTGTGTAATGTGTCAAAGATGTGTGGACATCTGTCCTGTTGACGCAATTGGAATTCCTGGTGTTAAAGAGCCTGTTGAAAGAGTTGTTGAACCTGAAGGAAAAATCTACCTTGATGGTTGTGTAGGCTGTGGCGTATGTGTGGACGATTGTCCTGCAGATGCTCTCACATTACCTGCAATAGGCGAAGAGATCATTGCTGATGAAGACAAATGTATTTCCTGTGGAGTTTGTGCTCAAACCTGTCCTTGGAATGCAATCTTCATTGCTGGTGATGCTCACCCAGCTAAACGTTCAAAAGAAATTAAAGAGTTCTCCTTAACTGCTGAAGAATGTATTGGATGTAATTCTTGTGTAGATATATGTCCTGGAGACTTCATTACAGCTAACGCTGATTTAACTGTAAGTCTTCCTGAGATGTGTCCTGCTTGTGGTCTTTGTGCAGAAATTTGTCCTGTAGACGCTATCGATTTAGAAGTTGAAAGAGGAACCTCAAAACTTACCGCTACCGAAGGTATAGTATTTGATGAAGAAAAATGTATTTATGACGGTGCATGCGCACTCAAATGTCCTACTGAAGCAATCACCTGCGTAACTGCTCGTGGAATGAAATTGCCTTCAAAAGAAAAAGGATTCGAACCTGATTCTTTCGCTATGTGCGTAAGATGTGGTGCTTGTGCTGCTGCATGTCCTAACGATGCATTAAAACTTGACTACATTGATATTGAAATTGACGGTGAACCTGTATCCAGAGACAGAATCATCTTCAACTCATCTAAATGTGATCAATGTGGCGACTGTATAGATGTCTGTCCTTACGATGTTTTACACACTACAGAAAAACCTAACCTGCCTATCGCTGGTTTCTGTACCCTTTGTGGTGTATGTGTTGAAAAATGTAGTAAAGACGCACTCTGTTACAAATAAGCAGACTAAGGTCGAAACACAAAAAACTAATCTTGTTTGCAAGAAACAAGTCTCTAAGGCACTTAACTGATTGGTTAAGTGCCTTTTTTTATTTTGATAACTGATTTTTTGTAATTTGTTTATTGTGCTTTTTTTTAATGATTGTTTTTTGTGGTTTGTTTTTTGTGCTTTTTTTGATAATTATTTTTTGAATTTATTAATCCTCATTTTTGGACAATTTATTAGTTCTATTTTTAAGCAGATTTATTAAATATTAAATCAAGATAATTAAATAGAATATCCATAATTTAATTTTTATTTTATTTGGAATTTTATTTTTAATTCAAGGGGTTTCTATGTTTGATTTAGTCTTAAAAAATGCAAAATTGGTTGATGTGTCTGGAGAAGTCTCCATAGCTATTGAAGATGGTAAAATAGCTGAAATTTCAAAAACATGCCCTGAAGGGGATAAGGAAATTGATATCGAAGGTCAATATGTTCTGCCTGGTCTTATAGACCCACATGTACACTTCCGGGATCCTGGATTAACATACAAGGAAGATTTCAAATCAGGTTCAATGGCAGCAGCTCATGGAGGATTTACCTTTGTAATGGACATGCCGAATACCAAGCCTGCAACCAATACCTACAAGTCATTTAAAGAAAAGATGGAAATTGCGAAAAAGAAGTCCTGCATTAATTTCGGCCTTCATGCAGGCCATAACACTCTTTCGGAGATGGAGAAGATAGCCTCATTAAATCCAATGTCCTTCAAGGTATTCATGGACCTTGAAAGTGATGAAAGTCTTGATGAGATTTTTAAAAATGTGGCTAAAATTGATGGAAATCCACTCATGACCCTTCATGGTGAGAATAGAAAAATAGTTCAAGAGGAAACAAACAGGCTCAAAAACTCTGATGATCCGATTGACTACAGTTATGCAAGACCTGCTGAAGCTGAAATAGTTTCTATCAAGCAAGCCATAGCCCTTTCAAAAAAATATGGAAACAATTTGCATATATGCCATTTAAGCACCAGGGAAGCTATGAATCTGGCTATTTCAAATGGCGTGACTTTTGAATTCACACCCCACCACCTCTTGTTTGACAATTCAGCATTCAACAAGTTTGGAACCATTGTCAAGACAAACCCTCCATTAAGGCAGGCAAAAGACAAGGTTTTTATTTCAGACATTGATGAAAACTCAATAATCGGAACCGATCATGCTCCTCACAGTTTGGATGAGAAAAACAAGGGAGCTTTCTCTTCAGCATCAGGAATTCCTGCATTGGAAACCGTTCTGCCTTTATTGCTTAGTGAAGTCAACAAGGGGGATATTGCATTGGATTTGATTCCTAAAATATTTTCTGAAAATGCCGCAAAAAGATTTAATCTTGAAGGCAAAGGTTTCATCAAGAAGGGGTTCGATGCTGATTTGACTGTTGTTGATTTATCAAAAGAAGGGGTTTTTGATATTGATGAGTTTTATACAAAAGCGGAATACTCTCCATTTGATGGTTTTGAATATAAGGGAATAGCTACTAAGACTATTGTTGGTGGAAAATTAGTCATGGATGATGGAGAAGTGTTCACTTCTTAAAAATCCTATCTTAATTATTCTTTTATATTTATATGCGTTCATAGACATATATATAATGCAATATTGTAAAACCTATTTATTAATCTGCCCTTTTATTTAATTGGGATTACGGCAAATATTTTAATAAGTTTTTTACTTTTTTTTATTTTAAATTATCATCCTTTTATTTAAAATTTATTTGATTTCTAATCTCAAAATTGATTTTATTTGACATTATTTTTTTAATTTGTAATTTTTTATTTATTTGTGCTAAAATTGCTTTAAAATTGTTATTTTTTTAATATTTAATAGTATAGAAACTTTTTTTAATTATAAAAATCATATAGTAAATTAAACTTAAATAAATCCATTTTAAGCTATTTTTTTAATAAATAGTTTTATATAGTTTACTCAGTGGTGATGATGTGGCTTCGAAAAACAATAATGAAAAAAGAGTAACTATCTTGGTTGACAAGGACTTGGACTATGAATTCAGAAGATTGGCTTCCCGCAAATTCAAATTCGCAACCAAGTGGTACAGCAAAGCGATGGAAGAGGCAATTCATTTATGGATTGCTGAAAATCCTGAGGAATCGCTGGATGAAAATAATTGAATGCTGTTTAATTTGGGATTTAATTAATTTTTTTCATTTAAAGTGTTAGTTTTATAAATTCGAAAAGTAATAGTATAATTATGCCTTCAATAGATTTTATAAGAAACATTCTCAATGAAGATAGGAAAACCTTTTTTAAAGATCTTGAATATTCAAAAAAGTTGAATGATGATGATGTTGAATCAGAATTGTCATCATTTTCTCAGGTATCTGATTTGAGACCCTTGATTGCGGATTTTACAGAGTATTCTCCATTGCACAATGGCCACTTTCACTGCATGAAAACAGCAAAGTCCAAGGTTCCTGATGGAATATTTGTAGCAGTGGTTCCAGGGCTTTTTGAAAGAAGCGGACGAGGCTTGCCTTACATTCTGCCTCGTGATGTCAGAGCGGAAATAGCTGTTGCTGTTGGAGCGGATATAGTTGTTGAAGGGCCTCCGATGGGCATAATGGGTTCAGGACAATATTCATTATGCTTATGCAAGATGTTTCAGGCATTGAATACTGATTTTATTCCACGGGGATATAAAGTAGAGGAAGGCTATGATGAAATCTTAAGAAGGATATCCATGGGGCATGGAATAGCACCTAAACCTTATAAAATCGTTGATATGGATACTGGAGAGGTAGTTCTTAAAGGAAAACTTGCAGAAGATAATTATGTCATTGTTTCATTTTCTAAATCCTTGACAAAGATAGGTTTTGATTTTAAGGATAAATTCATTTTTGTCCCTCGTATTGAAGGCGTGAGCGGAACTTTGATACGCAAGGCTTGCAGTCAAAACCAGTTGGAATCTGTTGTTTCAATGCTTCCTGGTGAAACATTGGAAATTTTAAAAAGAGAAATCGATGCAGACAGGGCTCCTTTGCATGATCTTCGTGATGAGGAGACTATCATAGATAGGGCCAACAGTTTTTCATTCGATGAGCTGGCAGGTTTGAATTTCTTCAATGAAAAGCTAGCATGCAATTTTATTGAAAAAAGAGATGCCAAGCCATTTGAAACTTTAGAAGATGTTGAAGATGCTATTTCCCACGGTTTCAGTACTAATTTTAAAACAAGAGTCCTTTCAATCCTTGAAGCAAATGTCGCGAGCGATGTGATCCATGATTATATAGATAATTATTCCTCTGTTGTGAGGGTTTTGAATTATAAAAATGAAAAGGTGTTGGATGACTTTAAGGATAAGGTTTTATCTACTGACAATCCTTTTGTAAAGGATATTGTATTTAAATAGCTTTTAAAATCCTTTTTTATTTAAAATCTTCTTTTAAAAGATGTTTTTACTGTTTTTATAGGATTTGGCATTGTTTTTTATCACTTTTAGTTTGTTTTTTTTACCACTTAGTTTTGTTTTTTCACATTGTTTTTTAGAATTTTATACTAATATTTATATTATATGAAATATAATAAATAAATCATAGTAATATAATAGATTAAACTTTTAATTTATCAATATTATTAATTATTGAATTTAATATTAAATTCATTCAATTTTATATATTGCTTGATATTCCAAAAAGTGTTTGTATGGCATTAAGCTATTGATTATATAATTTGGCTTATCAAGAATTTATTACTAAGTATATAATTTTTATGGAGAATTATTATGGCAATCGAAAACGGAGATTTCGTAAGATTAAATTTTACTGGTAAGATAAAAGAAACTGATGAAATATTTGACACTACTTTTGAAGATGTTGCAAACGAAGCAGGCATTCTGGTTGAAAACAAAACCTATGGCCCTATTCCTATCATTGTAGGCGGAAACCATCTTTTAAAAGCTATTGAAGATGCTATCGTTGGCGCTGAAGTAGGAGATGAAGTTCACGTTTCAGTCACTCCTGAAAACGGATTCGGTCAAAGAGACACCAGTTTAATCCAATTAATCCCTATGAAAGAATTCAAAAAACAAGGAATCAACCCTGTAAGAGGTATGCAGATTTCTTCCGAAGCTGGAAACGGTAAGATTCTTTCTGTAAACGGTGGAAGAGTAAAAGTAGATTTCAACCATGAATTAGCTGGTAAAAACTTAGAGTATGATGTAACTGTTGTAGAAAACATTGAAAGTGATGAAGACAAAGTAAAAAGCATGATCGAGTTACACTACTCCTACCCTAACCTTGATTTGGATAAAACTGAAATCAGCATCGACGGCGACACATTACGTATTAAATTAGATGAGATTACTAGATTCGACCAACAATCCTACATGGATGTTACCTTTGCAAGATTCAGAATTTCCAAGGACATCTGGGATCACATGGGATTCGAAAAGGTCGAGTTTGTAGATGCTTTTGAAAAAAGAGTAGAAGAACCTGCTGAAGATGAAGAAGCAGAAGAATAATCTTATTCTTCTTTTTTTTACTTTTTTTAAATAGCATTTAGCTATTTTATTTTTTTACTTTTTTATAGTCTTTTAACTTTTTTAGATAGTGTTTTAGCTATTTTATTTTTTTAGTTTTTTTTAGCCTTTTAACTTTTTTTAGACAGTATTTAGCTATTTTATTTTTTTAGTTTTTTTATTAGCCTTTTTAAAGCATATTTAATCTTTTTTTTAACAAATTTCTTTATAAAGTGAGATTTTAATCTTTAAATGAGTTCTTGAATTATTTTCTGCTAAACTAATAAATCCTTTTTTTAAAATTAGTCCTCTTTAGTTTGTAAAAATGTGTTTGCATGTTTTATTAAACCTACTGTTTGATTTGGTTAAAAAAAGTGTTTATCAATGTGGGATTTAATAAAAATAAAAAAATAGAAAAAAAGTAAAATAAAAATTTTACTTTAAAAAAATCATAGAATTAATTAATCACGTCAATTAAATGAAGTTTAAAAATATTAAATAAAATCTTTTTTGTAATTAATAAATTCTAAATTATTTGATTGTTTAAATGAAATTCATTAAATTATTTAAGAATGTTTGTGGATCAGAGAAAAGACCCATAACTGCTTCTTGGAAACTAGCATAATCTCCACTTAAAGTGAACAAGTAGACAATATATAGAATCACGCCAATAATTAAAACAATCAATATGACAGTTAAAATGATTTCGGTAACTGAAAGTCCGCCTTCATCTTCTTCTTCTTTGAAATTGTGCATTTCCTGGATATTATCAATGTTTAAGTCATTGTATCCATCGTTTGATTTTTTAGATCTTCTCAGCAGACCTCTTTTTCGTTGTTCCTCTTCTTCAGCGAAATTCCTTTCGATTCTTCTTTTAAGGTCTTCATAACTTTCATTTGCGTATTGCTGGCTTTGCTGGCTATGTGCTGGAATAATTAAGCCGTCATCATACTCCTGATTTATGTAAGCCTGTCCTTGAGGAACATAATCCATGTCTCTTTGAGCTTGTCTTCGACCTCTTCTTCCTCTCCTAGGTGCCGCTTGCTCATCAGCAGGGTATTGCTGAGGTCTTCTTCTTCTAGTATCTCTTACTGGTTCAGGAGCAGGTTCGTCGAAATAAAGGTCATCCAGATATCTTTCATATTTAGCTTCTAAATTGGAATCTGGCTCTTCTGGAACTTCTGGCTCGATTTCTTCTGAACTTGGGTTTATGACTATAGGCTCGCTAGGTTCAGGATTTTCATAGTATTTGTCCTCTTCTCCGCCTTCATCATAAGTCTCCACATATTCGGTTTCATATTCGTAATCGGTTTCAAAGTTTTCAGGTGCTTTTTCCTGCTTTTGAGGAGCAACACTTGCAGGTGCTTCAGCTTCCATTTCCTCTTTAATCGGCTCAATGGTATCAACTTCAGGAGCTGCTTCGATATTTTCAGGACTTTCAGCTTTGACTTCATTAGCTTCAGCTTGGCCTACTGATTTTTCCATAATGCTTTGAGTGACGATTTTGTTGACGCAGTCTTTGCAGTATGGACGTCCCGCAATTTCCACTAAGCATTCTTCGCATATCGGCTCTCCACAAAGTGAGCAGTTTACGGATGATTCTTTATCAGGATGTTTATAACAATTCATATTATACACTTCATTTAATTTGATTGGATTTTATTTACAGATTCAAATAATATTCTCATATTATCTGCTCTTAAATTATCATTATTTATTTTTATTTTAACTTATTATTAAGTTTATGTTTTTGATGCATTTTAAGTTTGAATTTAAGTGTTTATTTTATAAAAATATTAAATTATTTTAAAAAAAGTAATATTTGGATAATCGAAAAGAATTTTTTTTGTTTT
>Ga0256405_10011350_pt1 | contig 11414 bp, 10 predicted proteins | sample RumenRJG_02DNA_FD_189096 | JGI IMG/M metagenome (GOLD analysis project Ga0256405, IMG submission 189096) | Bovine rumen microbial communities from Lethbridge, Alberta, Canada - RJG_02 | ecosystem: Host-associated > Mammals > Digestive system > Stomach > Rumen | place: Canada: Alberta...
ATACACTTATCTCGTCAGCGATTTCACGTTTACCGTCGGAGACGTTGACGGCAAGATGGTTACAACCTCGGTCGGCATTTGCGTCAACGGCAACAACGACGATCCTGTGTCAAAGGCGATCCTCAAAGTCATAGGCAAGATGTCGGGAGGCGAGGGCATAGATTCTCTCAACGGCAAACTCGGTGAAGCGGTCGCGCAGGTTGTCAGCAACCTCGGTCGCATCGGAAGTTCCGTCTTGCCACTTAATATCGGCATGAGCGGTGTGCAAGAGCACAAACTCACCCTCATCACGCACATAGCATAATTGCCGTCGGCAATTGCGATATAAATTCCTCGCGGAATTTGCGAGATATTTTCTATGCGATGTACAAGTGGGACGTTTTGTCTCACTTGTGCGTATATAGCAGCATATTCAACTGAAAGGAGAGTGTAAATGTTTGGAAACAATGAATATTGGTATTTAGGTTTGATAATCTTTCTCATATTTGTCGGGCTCAACGTCTGCGTTTTCCTTTTGCGCAACAAACCGAAGATTTCATATCTCATCGCATACGTTATTGCGGTATATTTGCTTGTTGAAAAGATCGTCGAATACACGATTTATCAGGCGCAGGGCGAACATTTGCACATACCGCTCGAGTTTTCCGCGCTGAGTTATTTTATCTTTGCAATCCTCATCACGTTCAGAGTGAAAAAGTTGGACGAGTTTGGCGCGTTTGTCGCCATGCTTGCGGGACTTATGTATTCGGTGTCATTTTGGGTGTCGCCGGACACACACGTCCACAACAACGCGGACAAAATGGTGTGGTTTGTGCTTGCGGCGGTCAACCACCACTTGCTCTATTTTGGAGGACTTCTCATCGCCGCAAACGTCAGAGAATATAAGTGGAAATCCTGGTGGGTTTTCGCCGTCTTCATCGGCATAATGGTCGGGTACAGTTGGTTGCTCTATGGCACCACCAACTACGGCGAACTCTACGGCAAGCCTATCATCATCAAAATCACGGACGGCAGTATCCTCGAGCCTCTCACGCACAAGGCGGAGTTGGAGCCTTGGGCACTCGCTCTTTGGGTTGTGGGTGCGCTCTCCCTCCTCGCGCTCCTCGTCGCAGGCTTCTTCCTCCTCAACCGTTGGCAAGTCAAACGCCGCGAAAAGAATGGCGTCCCCGCCGACAATTTTCCACCCAAGTGGCTCGATACTTTCAAACTTAAATAATCAAAAAACTAAACAAAAGCACGGTCTGTTCCGTGCTTTTTCACTATTCTAAATCAAGATTTTCCGGCTTGAACGCCTCGTCGTCCAAAAACTCCAACACCGAAATCCCAAAACCTTCGCAAATTTGAAACAGCGTTTGCATATTAATATCTTTTGTTCTTCGTTGCATAATACTTTTGACAGTTGAAAGTGGCAAACCGCTTTTTTGTGCAAGTTTATATTGAGTCATGTTTTGTTCACCAAGATATTTTAAGATTCTATCAACTACAACATCAATTAGTTTTTTCATGCTTTACCTCAAGTCCTTTTAGTTGTAGTGTAGCCTAATGCGATTATTAATATAGGACGATATATCAATCTTAGGTTGACATATCACCCTAAATATTTTAAAATAGGATTATATATAGTCCTAAATGAGGAGCATCAAAAATATATGGCGACCAACAGCAATTTGCAAATGTCTCGTGCTGGGAAAACAGATGAATTTTATACTCAATTAACAACAATTGAAAATGAATTAAGGCATTATAGAAAGTATTTCAATGGAAAAACCGTATTTTGCAATTGTGATGATCCTTACGAAAGCAATTTCTTTAAGTATTTTGCGCTAAACTTCAATTCGCTACACTTGAAAAAGTTAATAACGACTTGTTATGCAACTTCGCCCATTATGTATTCACAAATGAGTTTATTCGACGATGAAAAAATTGTTTGTGAAGTTAATCCAGGGAAAAAGCCTTACAAAATAGAGATTACAGAAATTAAAGATGCTGATGGTAATAATACGATAGATTTATCTGATGTTGAAGAGTTGCTAAAGAATGATAAAAACGTTTTATCGGTATTAAAAGGCGACGGAGATTTTAGGTCAGAAGAATGCATTAGACTGTTGGATGAAGCAGATATTGTTGTTACTAATCCGCCGTTTTCTTTGATGAAGGAATATTTGCCTTTGTTAGTTAAGAAAGAAAAAAAGTTTATTATCTTGGGAAATATGAACCACGCAACTTGGGCGGAAACATTCCCGTATTTTATTGAAAACAAAGTATGGCTTGGCGTTAATAGTGGTCATTTTTGGTTTAAGGTACCTGACTACTATGAGGCAAAAAATACGGACTTCAAACAAGATGAGAACGGTCAAAAATGGAGAAGACTCGGAAATATATGTTGGTTTACAAATCTTGATATAGAAGCACGTCATATACCGTTAGACTTATATAAAAAGTATACTCCGGAAGAATACCCTTGCTATGATACTTACGATGCCATTGATTGTGGATTAGTCCAAGATATTCCGTATGATACAAATAGAATTATTGGCGTTCCACTAACTTTTTTATCTAAATATTGCAAAGAACAATTCAAAATAGTCGGTGAACTTCATACTGGTTCTGGAAATGAATATGACTTTGCGTTTCCAAAAGTGAATGGTAAAAATAAGTATATTCGTATTTTGATTCAACATATTAATCCGCAAATGGAGATTTAACTATGAAAATTGATAGAATTCAAATAACTATAAAAGAACTTGCCAAAGGCTATATAGAAAAAGGCGTTGATGGTATTGAAGGAATAGTTGCCTATGATGGAAAACTTGATGTTCGCCCGCCTTATCAACGCGAATATGTATATGCCCCAAAAGAGCGCGATGAAGTAATAAGAACTGTAAAAAAGGGATTTCCGCTTAATACTATGTATTGGGCAAAAAATGAAAATGGTACTTTTGAATTGATGGACGGACAACAACGGACTATTTCGATATGCCGTTATGTGGCGGAAAGTGAGCAATCGTTTTCAGTTGATGAAAAGTATTATTTTAATTTAGAACCTGATATTCAAGAAGCGATTAATGGATATTGCCTTGATATTTATATATGCGATGGCACGCCGTCAGAAATTCACGAATGGTTTAAGGTGATAAATATAGCAGGGAAACCTTTAACCGCACAAGAATTAAGAAACACAGCCTACACGGGGACGTGGCTATCTGATGCTAAAATTCATTTTTCAAAACCTAATTGTGGCGCATATAATATGGGCAAAGATTATCTTAATGGTTCACCAATACGCCAAGAGTTTTTAGAAACAGCGTTAAGATGGATAGCGCATAGGGATAATCTGCCACTCATTGAGGATTATATGGCTTTGCACCAACACGATATAAATGCAAATCAACTTTGGCTCTATTACAGAAAAGTAATAGAGTGGGTATGTGCAATATTCCCTCATAAGCGCAAAGAAATGAAAGGGCTCGAATGGGGTTTTTTGTACAATGAATACAAAGACAAGGAACTGGATCCGTCGCTTTTGGAAACAAAAATCAAAGACTTGATGTTAGATGACGATGTAACTAACAAAAAGGGCATATACTTGTATGTTTTAAGCGGAAACGAAAAATACTTAAATATCCGTGCTTTTACAGATAGCGAGAAAAGACAAGTATATGAACGACAAAACGGCATTTGTCCGCATTGTGTTGCCGAACACAGAGAAAAAACGCATTATGAGTTAGAAGAAATGGAAGCCGACCACATAACGCCGTGGTGTGAAGGTGGCAAGACAAACATAGATAATTGTCAAATGCTCTGCAAAGAACATAATCGTAGAAAATCAAATCTGTAATTTATACTTTGGTATTAAGAACTCAACATATTATGCGTAATGATATCTTGTATTTTGTTTGTTTTTATGGTATAATTATAATAGTTATTTTTTAAACAAGAGGTACATTATGGCTCCCGGAATGAAAACACATTCAGATGCTTCTTTTAATGAATCCAAAGAAATATCAATCATAAAAATGCTTTTGGAAAGCAAGAAAAGTATAAAGACTTTTTTCGGTGAAAATGAAAAAACTCCTAACCATGATGGCTTTTTTGAATTAGTTAATACAAATACAAAACAACCCAGAAAACAATTTATTGTCCAAATTAAAAAGATTGATGATTTGCCGTTGAACAAAGATGGATCTTATAGTTTTTCGTTTGATACGGCGTTTCTCTTTTATGTTAAAGCGAAAGTGACGGAAAATCCCGCTATTGTTTTCGTTGTTGAACTGAACACACAAAAGTGTTTCTATAAATATCTGTCAGATGATTATTTAATGAGCCTTGATTTTGAGAATCACGACAATATTACTTTAAGATTTAATGATAGTGATGAAATTACCAATATTGATAGTTTTTATCAAAAATTGCTTAAAATAGCAAATGAACGAAATGCCAAATTTATATCTAAGACTCCTGAACAAATTGAAGAAATAAGATTTGCTGTAGAATGGCTTAATAAAGCTATGGACGATATATCTTTCTTAAAAGAATTGATACCAAATTTTTGGCGTTTTGGAATAGCATCTTCCAACGGTTTGGCACTTAAAATTTCGGCAGTAAATAATAAAACAGAAGATTTCCCATATGAACAAAATGCAAATGCTTTTGGACTTTATTTGCAATGTAAAAATCAGTTGGATTATGGTGTTCAAGATTTTGTACAACAGCATTACTTGAAAACGACATTTGATTTTACCAACACACTTACTCCTTTAAAATATGTGCAGAATGTATTTGTTTCTTTATTAGAGGATTATTTTAATTCGTATTTAATTGATCCACGTTATTTGTCTGATAGAGTATTAAATGAAATAGTATTTAGTATGTTGGACAAAATGGCTTATACGGATAACTATGCTTTAAGCAAACCTAATACTATAAGAACTTATTATAAAGATGAAGAAACTGTTGAAACAGCAAAAAATAATTTGCTAAAATTCTTTTCTTATTTCGTACATATTTTGTGCGATAATATCCCAGATCATGATATAGCAAAAAAACAGGCGTTTTTAAATGCATTAAATAGAACTCCATTCAATAATTCTGGAGTAGATTTAATTGAATGCATTTCTTCTTATGCAGGATATGATTTTAAATCTTGGAATGAGATATGTTTTTCTTTTAATGATTTAATCAACAATCTTTCATTGTTTAATAGAGAATATGCATTATTTTGTTTTGCCATCATAGAACTTGAAAAAAGGAAGATTAAAAAAGTTTGCAGAATATGGGATACTTGTAATGACGATTTTAAATCAAGTGGTGTGATAAAATTTACGTCAAATGGCATTGATACTAGTGAATATACGCCGATAAAGCGCACCCATGGCAATTCAATTTATTCATGGTATGATGATAATAAACTATATAATTCAATTAAAAACCTAATTTTAGAATTGCCAAAAGAATACTCATATTGCTATGAAAAAATCTTTGGCAGAAACAATTCATTTAAATATCGTACTGATGTTAGGACAAAAGTAATTGCTCATCAGGAAGAAGGATTTATGCCGTTTTGGTTAGAGTTAAGAACAGTAAAATTTGCCAATCCTAAAGACATTACTATTATCTATGATGAGAATATTCCTATCCAATTAGGCGTGGAACTAACTAAAGAAACTTATTCAAAAGAAATTGTCAGTATTAGTTCGGGCGAATTCCCGATTGACTTGTTTGAAACACGCTTGCCATTTTATAATGCAGTTAAGTTATTCTTATGGCAAGGAATCATGGACTATTATGGATTAAACGATACTCTTCACGGAGTAATTATTGGAAATACAAGACATAATCTGTTCTAAATAGTTTAAAAGTGTCATTAACTTGAAAGATTGCTTGTATTGAAGTTTTTTATAGCGTTATTTGACAATTCGATTAACGGATTAAATGAAAAATTTAACGCCGAAATACTCACGGGTAAAAAATAATACGAACTCCGACTTCCCGTCAGGGTTCGTATTATTATTTGTTGGTGCGGACGACCGCAAGCGAAGGGAGAGGCAAGCGCGGAGCATTTGCAAAAACCGAGCGCAGAGGACAGCGCACCAGCAGGCGACAATAGTCGCCTTTCTTTTTGCAAAAGAAAAAGACACAGCACATACGTGTTGTGTCTGCTGGTGCGGACGACGGGACTTGTAGCGAACTTGTGAGCGTAATAGCGTAACGAGAGAGTTTACTCTCGTGAGTGGAGCGTTAGCTGCAGTATGTGGGTTTGCAGACAGAGTCTGCCGATGATTTATCATCGCAAGTCCCTGTTCGCACAAAAAAATACGAGCCGAATGGTTCGTATTTTTTGTCTTGGTGCGGACGACGGGACTTGAACCCACATGAACTATTGCTCATAAGAACCTGAATCTTACGCGTCTGCCAATTTCGCCACGTCCGCAAGCAATGGTATTTTATACTATCGGCGGAGCAAAGTCAAACATATTTTGCTTTTGAAGGCGCGCATACGCTATATTTATATATAAATAATAAATATTGCAAAAATCGTTTGACAAAAGGGCGGTATTTTGTTAAAGTAGTACCCGAGCCGCTCGAAAGTGGTTTTTTAAGTCAGGCGTAAATGCGTCTGCACCTATGTCGGCGAGACTGGTTAGAGGAGGTATAATATGTACGCAATTATTGAATGCGGCGGCAAACAATACAAGGTCGAAAAAGACGAACTCGTCAGAGTTGAAAAACTCGACGCCGAAGTCGGTGCAAAAGTTGAACTCAAAACTTTGTTGGTTGCTGACGACAATGGCAATGTGAAGGCCGGCGACGCTGCAAAGGGCGCAAAAGTCCTTGCGGAAGTCAATGCACAAGGCAAGGCGGCAAAGGTCTTGGTCTTCCATTACAAATCAAAGAAGCAAATCAGAAAGCGTCAAGGTCATCGTCAACCTTACACAGAGTTGAAGATCGTCTCAATCGAGGGCTAAGATGACAAAAGTTAGGTTTCAAAAGATCGACGGAAAGTTTTGCGGAGTTGAATGCTCGGGACATTGCGACTATGCGGACGCCGGTGAAGACATCGTGTGTGCGTCCTTAAGTTCAATCGTCCAAACTGCCGTTCTCGGCATCATGAGTATCGTGGGCGTCAACATCGGCTACGAGATCGACGAGAAGGAAGGGTATCTTAAAGCCATTCTTCCGAAAGAACTCACAGAAGTGCAAGCGCACGACGCAGACGTCATTTTGAAAACCGCATATCTTGGGGTGTCCGACCTCTACGAAAATTTTTCGGACTTCATTTCATTGGAGGTAGAATAATATGTTTATCAACATTCAATTGTTCGCTCATAAAAAAGGTACAGGTTCCTCTCACAATGGTCGTGACAGTGAATCAAAGAGACTTGGTCCAAAGCGCGCTGATGGTCAATACGTTCTCGCAGGCAACATTCTCGTTCGCCAAAGAGGTACGAAGTATCATCCGGGCAACAACGTTGGCATCGGCAAGGACGACACGTTGTTTGCGCTCATCGATGGAACGGTCAAGTTTGAGCGTTTGGGAAAGGATAAGAAGCAAGTGTCAGTCTACGCTGACTAAACCCGCACAGTTTAGCGAATAGCATTGTCAAAGCCCGTTTGTTCGAGGGTCACGTACGTCGGTACGCGCCTCCGTCACAAACGGGCTTTTTCGCGCTCTTCATCTAAACTGAGCGGTTTAGTTTACAAGTATAATTTTTGTTTCCTTGTATTTTATATTTTATCTATATATTTAATATATAAAAACCGCACAATTTGGATGAGATGTGCGAAAACAAAACAAATCGCCCCGCTTAATGTACTGACGTACATGACCGCGATTAGTGAACAACTTGCTTGCAAGGATTGCGAACTATGAAGCGGACGATGTGCAAAGCACAAGACGGGGCGTATTTGTTGTAGTTGACAAAGCAGGTCGCCAAATTGTGTGGTTTTTTAGTCTGCGCGTTTTTGATTGCAGAGCTTCCAATATTCCTGCACGTTAAACTCATACTCGCCGTAGTATTCATACCAAACAGGTTGCATAAACGGGACGGGTTTGTGCGGAGGGAGTTCGCGGGCGAGGGCGTCAATGCCGTTTTGAACGTGTTCGGCGACTGTGCGGCGCTCGTCGCGTTGCGGAAGTTCGGGATCGTAGGTGATCGGCTCGCCAATCGTGATCACGCGGTTTTTCTTTTCGCAATAGACGGGGTAGAACTTGAGGCATTTGCCTGTCTTTTGAAAGTACATTCTGCCAACGTCCGCAAATCCGTCGTATAGTTTGCTGACAAATTCGGTTGCGCGAACGGGCGATTCGGGGAAGATAACGAGGTCTTTGCCGTCCTCAAGAGCCTCTATGCTCTCCTTGAAAGTCTGCATAATCCGCCTGTCGTGGTGGACGAGGATCGGGCCGCCCGACGTAAGCAGTCTGCGCAAAAGCGGCATAATAATCCTTGATAGGAGCCTATAAAAACCTTTGCATTTTTTAGATCTGCCAAAAAGTCCGTCGTGAAAAAAGTAGTTTGGACCGATCTTTTTGTCCATTGCAAAGTCTATCACCCACGTTTTGTGCGGGCGCTTGAAATATAGCGTCATCAGCGCAGGACCGATCGCCGCCGAGTGATTGCACAAAAACACGGACGGCTCATCCGAGAGCGGCTCCTTGGTCACGACCTTGCTTTTTTTGAAAATAAGTCGCGCAAGGGGTTCGTACATTCTTGCGTAAAGAGTCTTCTTCATATCGTCATTATACCAAAACTTATCGTTTAGGCAACCAAAAATGCTCGCTACCTCGAATATTGCCACAAGGCTATAGATATCTATACACCTGTCGGAGTTTATTTTAAGTTTGCGATATTGCGCAAGGTTTTATATGAAAAATAGATACATATTGCTATATATTTATTAAAGGTTAATGTCGGATGGGGGTTGTTTGTTTTGCAGAACAAAGATAATATTGACATAGGACTTGAAGTGTTATAAAATTATTATATAATTTTAACAAAGAAAGGTTATTTTTATGAAAAAAAGAAGTATAGTTGGAATATTATTATTGGGTATTTTGTTGATTCTTATTTTGAGCATTTTTGTTGGTTGTAATAAACAAAATGGTCAACTCCAAACAGAAGGTCTTGAATATAAACTAATTGATAATGGTGAAGAATATTCTTTTGCTGTTGTTGGGCTTGGAACTGCCACCGATGAGAATATTATAATCCCATCAACATATAATGGTAAACCTGTTACCGAAATCGGAGACGAGGCTTTTAAAGATAGAAAACTTATCAAATCTATTTTGATGCCTAACAGTATAACAAAAATCGGCGCAAGATCTTTTAATGGTTGTACTGGGTTGACATCTATAACTATACCAAATAACTTGATGAGCATAGGAAATGCAGCATTTGCTAATTGTGGTGGACTTACATCAATATATTTCAATGATGATATTTCCAAATGGTGTAGCATAAGTGGACTCGGAAATTTGATGTCATCAACGAGAACATTATATATTAATGGGGAAGTTTTAATAGGAGATTTTGTTGTCCCAGATAATGTGGCAAGTATAAGCAATTATGCATTTTATAATTGTACTGGTTTGACCTCTATTACTATTCCAAACAGTGTAACAAGTATAGGCGGTTCTGCATTTTCTGGGTGTACTGGTTTGACATCCATTACTGGTAGCGCAACCAATGCTTCAACTGTAGCAAAACAATGTAAGGCATCATCGTTTACTGTGTCAATTACATCGGGAGAACAAATGGAAGATTATGCATTTTATGACTGTAATGGATTAACATCGATAACAATTCCAGATAGCATATCAAACATAGGTCAGCAAGCATTTAGGGGTTGCAGTGGATTGAATGAAATAAATTATGCAGGTAATATAGCAGGCTGGTGCGCGATTAGTGGACTTGACAGCTTAATGGGATATAATAACACTGCAAAACAATTATATATAAATGGTACAAAGATAGATGGCAATTTGACAATACCCGATGGTGTGACAAGCATAGGAGACGCTGCATTCTCTGGATGCAGTGGTTTGACAACAATCGTTATTCCAGACAGTGTGACAAGGATTGATAGCTATGCATTCGCAGGTTGTACTGGGTTAACATTAATCAAGGGAAGTGTCAATAATGTATCAATTGTGGCAAAACAATGTGGCGCATCATCATTTTGTGTGAATGTTACATCCGGAGAAATTATAGAAGATTATGTATTCTCTGGGTGCAGTGGGCTGACGTCAATTATACTACCAAGTAGTATTGTTTCTGTAAGTAGTTATGCATTCAGTAACTGCAGCAATTTACAATATAATGAATTTGACGATGCAAATTATTTAGGAAATGAAACAAATCCATATTTTGTATGTATAAAAACAAAAATTAAGGACAGAACAAGTTGCACAATTAATGAGAATTGTAGAATTATTTGTAATGACGCATTTTCTGGATGCAATGAATTGACAAATATTATCATTCCAGACAATGTTTTAAGCATAGGAGATAATGCATTTTTTGGTTGTGATAGATTGACTTCAATTATGGGTAGTGCAACAAGTGCGTCAGCTGTGGCAAAACAATGTGGTGCATCATCATTTAACGTTACAATCACATCAGGGGACTGTGTTGAAAGTTATGCATTTGAAGGATGTAGCGGTCTTATATCTATTACAATTTCTAATAGTGTGACAAACATTGGTTATTCTGCATTTTCAGGTTGTTCATCACTCGAAAGCATAACGATACCATTTGTTGGTGCAGAATCCAGTAAAACAAGTGTGGATACATACCAGTATCCATTTGGTTATATCTTTGGGTCAGACAGTTATAATGGAGGGATAGCCGTAAACCAATCCTATTATGGTCAATCAATTTCAAGCACAACAAATACAACTTACTATATTCCATCTACGCTTCAAAATGTTGCTGTGACAGGAGGAGCTATATTGTATTGTGCATTTAGTAATTGTTCAATGTTAACCTCAATTACAATTCCAAATAGCGTAACAAGCATAGATTCTTCTGCATTCTATTGCTGTAGCGGATTGACATCCATTGTTATACCTAATAGTGTGACATACATTGGCGATTATGCATTTTATGGATGTAATAAATTAATATCTATCACCATTCCAAATAGTGTTACAACAATAGACAATTGTGCGTTTTATAATTGCAGTAGTTTGATATCCATTACTATACCTAATAGTGTGACAAGCATAGGCAGTTCTGCATTCAAGAATTGCACCGGCTTGACATCCGTCACAATTCCTGACAGCGTGACAAGCATAGATTCTTCTGCATTCTATTGCTGTAGCGGATTGACATCCATTGTTATACCTAATAGTGTGACATACATTGGCGATTATGCATTTTATGGATGTAATAAATTAATATCTATCACCATTC
>Ga0256405_10011352_pt1 | contig 11412 bp, 11 predicted proteins | sample RumenRJG_02DNA_FD_189096 | JGI IMG/M metagenome (GOLD analysis project Ga0256405, IMG submission 189096) | Bovine rumen microbial communities from Lethbridge, Alberta, Canada - RJG_02 | ecosystem: Host-associated > Mammals > Digestive system > Stomach > Rumen | place: Canada: Alberta...
TCTTTCTTATTAGCGGGTGCAAAGGTACGGATAAATTCCGAAACTACAAAACTTTTTCAGACATTTTTTTGATTTCTTCGCAAAAAACTCCTAAAACACGAGTTGCATGAGTATTGCATTATGGTATTCACGCCCGTCGTAAAGCCAATCGGTGATCGTCATCGACGCCTGATAGCCCATCTTGCGGAACAGTTCGAGGGATGCCTCGTTCCGCACATCGCAGAAGGCATACAGCTGATGCAGATGGAGCACACTGACGGCATAGTCGGCCACAGCCGACAGGATGCTGCTGCCATAGCCCTGCCGGCGGAAGGCATCGAGGACTATCAGCCCCACTTCGGCGCGACAGTTACCGGGATCGAAATTCACCACGTCGGCAATACCGACTATCTCCCCTGCCCCATTCTCGACCATCATCCTGACCTGGCGGTCGACGTAGATGTCGTCGGTGGCGTTGGCCACATACTCATGAAGGGTATAGCGCGAATAAGGCACGTTCGTGTTGCCGACATTCCACAGACGGACATCGTTCTCGATGCGATACAGCAGATCGAGGTCTTCAGGCTCAATGGCCCGTAACTTTATTTCCGGTTTCATCTGACAATCTCCCAAGGCGTAATAATCGTGTTAGTGTGAATATGATAGGTGCCGATGAAATGATGATCGGGCAACTGATGCATCATCTCTTCGTAGCTGAAGGACGCGGCATCGAAAACCACGATGCGCAGACGGCCGTCAGGCTGACCGGCTACTGCCGAAGCGAGCTCCTTATTATTATAATAGGTGGCGGCGAGCCCTTTGTGACGGGCCAACTGCCGACAGGCATCGAGCATCGACTCACTGCCGACAAAGACATACTCTGGCAGCTTTGACTGACGGCTCACGAAGCCCAGCGACTTCCTCAGCAAGCGGGTCTGCATCTGGATAAGCGCGATGAACGCCCTGAAATAGATGGCGATGCGCACAGGAAGTGTAAAGAGGAAATTGAGATTCCCGTAATGCTTGCGGAAGAAGATGAGCATCGCCTCGTAGAACACATGGATATAGCGGAAAGAGCTCTTCTCGGTGCTCTCGCCCTTATAGTGCAGGATGGGCGAAGGGATATACCAGTTCTCGAAACCGCCCTTCAGCAGCCTGTATGAGAGGTCGATGTCCTCGCCGTACATAAAGAAGTCCTCGTCGAGGAGACCGATCTGATCCAGAGCCCTACGGCGAAGCATGCAGAAGGCACCGCTGATGACCTCGATGCGCCCAGGCTTGTCCCAGGGCAGATGACTCATATAGTAGCGGCTGCTGAAGCCCAGCATCTTGCGGAAAGACACCATCGGCGTAGGGATCGCCCGTCGCGACTCGTTGGCCCTGCTGCCATCGGTATTGTGCATCATCACGCCTGCCCCCCCGGCCTGAGGATGGGCATCCATAAACTGCAACACATCGCTGAGGGTATGCTCGCCGACAATCGTATCGGGATTGAGCAGCAGGACGTATTCACCGCACGACTGGCGGATGGCGACGTTGTTGGCGCGGGCAAACCCCAGGTTATGATTGCTGTCGATGAAATGAACGGCAGGGAAACGGGCAGACAGATAAGCCACGCTGCCGTCCTTGGAGTGATTGTCGACCACGTAGATCTCGCCTTCAATACCCTCTAGTGCTTTCTGCACACTCAGAAGGCATTGCTCCAGATAATAGCAGACATTATAGTTGACGATGACGACTGTCAGTTTCATGATTCCGTCTCCGCCTCGCAACGGGCCTCACTGGGATAGACAAACGGCAGACAGATGGCCAGGATGATGGCCATATAGCCGAATGTGGTATTCATAAACAGATAATAAAGAACCGTATTGAGCGGCATGGGCAGCAGCAAGATGGCCAGACGGATCAGCCCCCAGCGGCGTAAGCCGTCGGCCTTGAGCGTGACCAGTTCCTGATGCACTTTATCGAACTTAAACAACCTCAGCGCCATGTAGACAGAGGCCAGCGTGAGCAGTTCCATCAGCGTGGTCAAGAGAAACTCAGTCTGCTTTTCGGTTGCCATCAGGCCTGAAGGCAGAACGTCGGTCTCGAACAGGACAACGAGCACGACGGTGATGCCTATCATCGAAAACATGAATGTCTGGAGTTGTCGTAAGGTTTTCTTCATATTTACTTTTCTTCAAATAATGTACGGTTGGTAATGGAGCGCCCAAGGGTCACCTCGTCGGTATATTCCAGTTCGTTGCCTACCGAGATTCCCCGGGCGATGACGCTGATCTTGACATCGTAGGCGGAGAGTTTGCGATAGATGTAGAAGTTGGTGGTGTCACCTTCCATCGTAGGACTCAGGGCAAGTATCACCTCCTGGATATTGCCTTCTGACACCCGCTGCACCAGAGAGTCGATCTCCAGATCGCTGGGGCCGATGCCGTCCATGGGCGAGATGATGCCGCCAAGCACATGATAGAGCCCGTGAAACTGCTGGGTGTTCTCGATGGCCATCACGTCCTGGATATTCTCGACGACACAGATGGTGGCTGCGTCGCGACGAGGATCGGCACAGATAGGACAAGTGTCGGCATCGCTGACGTTATGGCAGATGTGGCAATACTTCACTTCGTGTTTCAACCGACGGATCGCCTCTGCAAACTGCTCGATGTCGGCATCATCCTGACGGAGCATCCACAGCACGAGCCGCAGCGCGGTCTTACGCCCGATGCCCGGCAGTTTGGAGAACTCTGCGACGGCCTTTTCCAAGAGTTGTGAGGGATATTGCTGTTGTATCATAATGTTCAATGCTCAATGGTCAATGTTCAATCTCAGAGAGTTCCAGCCAGCGCATGGATTTCTCGTCGAGTTCATCCTTGAGCAACGGCAGGCGCTTGCTGATCTCGGTAATCTTCTCTACAGAGAGCGTTCCACCGCAAAGGGCTTCCTCCAGCTGGCGCTGCTCTTCTTCGAGTGCGGCGATGTCATGTTCCAACTGTTCGAACTCACGCTTCTCCTTATAGGTAAACTTCCGTTTGGTTTCCTGACGGTCTTTTCGTTCTGGGGCCTCTTGGACGGTTGCGGGCTCCTTTGCCTTCTTGGGTGCAGAATCCGACTGCGACTGCAGGGCACTCCACTGACGATACTGGGTATAGTTGCCCGGGAAATCCCTGATCTCGCCATTGCCCCGAAAGACCAGCAGATGGTCGACCACCTTATCCATGAAATAGCGGTCGTGGCTGACGACAATCACACAGCCCGGGAAATCCTGCAGGTATTCTTCCAGTATCTGAAGCGTCACGATATCCAGATCGTTGGTAGGCTCGTCGAGCACCAGGAAGTTGGGATTCTTCATCAGGACGGTACAGAGATAGAGCTTGCGCCGCTCGCCGCCGCTGAGTTTATACACATAGTTGTGCTGCTGTTCGGGTGTGAAGAGGAAATACTGCAGGAACTGTGAGGCCGAGAAATGCTTGCCGCCGCCCATATCGATATATTCGGCGATGTCCTTCACCACATCGATGACCTTCTGCTGTTCGTCGAACTGCAAGCCGTCCTGCGAGAAATAGCCGAAGCGCACGGTGTCGCCAATGTCGAAACGGCCGGTATCCGGCGGAATCATGCCCAGCAGCATCTTGATGAAGGTTGACTTGCCCGTGCCGTTATTCCCCACGATGCCCATCTTCTCAAAACGGGAGAAGTTATAGTAGAAGTCCTTCAGGATGACGGTATCATCGAATGCCTTCGACACATACTGGCACTCGAAGATCTTGCTGCCGATATAGACATTGCGCGACTTCAGGCGCATCTGGCGCTCTTCGATACGCTGCTTGGCCACCTTCTCCAGTTCGTAGAAGGCTTCTTCACGATAGCGGGCCTTATGGCCTCGTGCCTGGGGCATGCGGCGCATCCATTCCAGCTCCGTGCGATACAGGTTGTTGGCTCTGGCAATCTCCGCCCGCCGGTTGTCGATGCGTTCCTGGCGCTTTACCAGATAGTAGCTGTAGTTGCCGCGATAGGTATAGATGGTCTGATCGTCGAGTTCAAGGATCACGCTGCATACCCTGTCGAGGAAGAAGCGGTCGTGGGTAACCATGAGCAGCGTCTTGTTGCCGCGATTCAGGAAACCCTCCAGCCATTCTATCATCTCCAGATCCAGATGGTTCGTGGGCTCATCGAGTATCAGGAGGTCAGGATCGGTAATCAGCACATTCGCCAAGGCGACGCGCTTCTGCTGGCCGCCGCTCAACTGCCCCATCGGCTGGTTGAGGTCACGGATCTTCAACTGAGTCAGTATCTGTTTGGCCTTGAGCACCTTCTCCGGATCTCCTTCATGATTAAAGCAGGCGTCAAGCACGCTTTCCGCAGGGTCGAAAGCGGGCGACTGTTCCAGCATGCCCACCTTCAAGTCGCGCCGGAAGATGATCTCACCGGAATCGTAGCCTTCTTTTCCCGAGAGGATAGAGAGCAAGGTTGACTTGCCTGTACCGTTCTTGGCTATCAGGCCCACTTTCTGTCCTTCGGCAACGGAGAAACTGAGATTCTCAAACAGCACCAACGAGCCGAATGACTTCGTCAGCTGCTGGACGTCGAGATATGGTGTGTCTTTTGCCATTTACTTATTAACCAACTCTTTATTAATCTGTGCAATGTAATCTAATATCTCATCGCGGCCCTGCTTCTTTTCGGCAGAGGTGATGAAGATTGGCGGCAATTCCTCCCACGTCTCACTCAGCACCTTCTTATAGGCTTCCACGTTCTGGTTGGCCTTCGTCGCCGACAGCTTGTCGGCCTTGGTGAAGACGATAGCGAAGGGAATGCTGCTGGAGCCCAGCCACTGGATGAAATCGAGGTCGACCTTCTGAGCCTCCAGACGGATATCCACCAGCAGGAACACATTCACCAGCTGCTGTCGCTGAAGCAGATAGCCGGTGATCATCTGTTCGAGCTTCTGCAATTCCGATTTCGAGCGCTTGGCAAAGCCATAGCCGGGCAGATCCACCAGATACCACTCATTATTAATAATAAAATGGTTGATAAGCAGCGTCTTGCCGGGTGTGGATGATGTCTTGGCCAGTTTCCGGTTGTTCGTCAACATATTAATCAGACTGGACTTACCCACGTTTGAACGGCCGATAAAGGCGTATTCAGGCTTCGTGTCCTTCGGACACATCGACTCTCTGGGAGCACTCAACACAAATTCTGCTTTCTTGATTTCCATCGCTGATATTTATTTTTGGGTGCAAAGATAGTTATTTTTCCCGAAAATATTTGGAAGTTCGCAAAATAATGCTTACCTTTGCAACGTTTTTCAAAACAATGCTTCCGTCCGTGAAGCATATCTATCACATTTTTACTTAAATTCCGAATCAGAATTTATACACCATTTTATGTATACAAAAGAAGAATTAGAAGCTATGGAAATACCCCAGCTGATGGGTATTGCTAACGATTTGGGCATTAATGTGTCCCAGAACAGCGCATTGGAGGATGTCATCTACGCCATTCTTGACAAGGCCGCTGAAAACAGCGCTGCCGCAGAACCGGCCGACGGGGCTACGAAGCGCAAGAGGACTCGTATCGCCAAGAAAGATACGAGCAAGGTATATACGGTGAAAGGAAAGGACGGCGAGAACCTCGACTCCAAGAGCAATCGCATCAGGAGCAAGGCCGAGGCACCGTCGCTCTTCTCCGACGAGCCGCTTCCTTTCCCTGACGACGACGAGCCAGCAGCAGAGGAAGTGAAGACGCCCAAGCGTCGCGGCAGAAAGCCGAAGGCTGCTGCAGTCGAAGAGGCTGTAGAGGCGGCAGAGGCTCAGGTACCAGAGGAGGCCCTCAGCATGGAGGAGGCTGTGCCCGAAGCTGCAGAACTTGCCGGCACCGGCGAAGAGGATCAGGAGACAGCCAATGCCGTTCAGATGCTGCGCGAGAAGATGGCCAGCAGGAAAGAGAAAGAGGAAAGTTTCCAGCCAGTGGAAGGTTTCCAGTCAGAGGAGGTTACCGATGAGGAGGTTTGGGAAGGTGATCCCGGTGACGGCACCGACTTCATCACGATTGTCGACATCCCCATTGAGGACAATCAGGCTATCCCGACACTCGACATGTTTGACCGTCCTACGGCTCAACAGCAGGCAGATGCCGAGGTTAATTACCCTAAAGAGCAGAATACGCCAAAATATGATTTCGAGGACTTCATCACAGGCAACGGTGTGTTGGAGTGTTTGACCGACGGCTACGGATTCCTTCGCAGTTCAGACTACAACTATCTGTCGTCGCCCGATGACGTGTACGTTTCTCCGCAGCAGATCAAGAAATATGGTCTGAAGACTGGCGATGTGGTAGAATGCACCGTTCGTCCGCCTCATGAGAACGAGAAGTACTTTGCGATGTCTACCGTCAAGAGCATCAACGGACGTGAGCCGTCAGAAGTTCGCGACCGTGTGGCTTTCGAGCACCTCACCCCACTCTTCCCTGAAGAGAAATTCACACTCTGTGGCGACAAGGAGACCACCAACCCCAGCGTTCGTGTGGTTGATCTCTTCTCTCCTATCGGTAAAGGTCAGCGTGCCCTCATCGTGGCCCAGCCTAAGACTGGTAAGACCGTGCTGATGAAGGACATCGCCAATGCCATTGCGGCCAACCATCCCGAGGCTTATATCATGATGCTGCTGATCGACGAGCGTCCTGAGGAGGTGACGGATATGGCCCGCACGGTGAATGCCGAGGTGATTGCCTCTACCTTCGATGAGCCTGCCGACCGTCATGTGAAGATTGCCGGTATCGTACTCGAGAAGGCAAAGCGCATGGTAGAGTGCGGTCACGATGTGGTGATCTTCCTCGACTCCATCACTCGTCTGGCCCGTGCTTATAACACGGTTTCGCCTGCATCCGGCAAGGTGTTGACTGGTGGTGTGGATGCCAATGCCCTCCAGAAGCCGAAGCGTTTCTTCGGTGCTGCCCGTAACATCGAAGGTGGCGGTTCGCTCACCATCATCGCAACGGCTCTGGTAGATACCGGTTCTAAGATGGACGAGGTGATCTTCGAGGAGTTCAAGGGTACGGGTAACTCTGAAATCCAACTCAACCGTTCGCTCTCCAACAAGCGTATCTTCCCTGCTATCGACCTGGTGCTCTCTTCTACACGCCGCGACGATCTGCTGCATGATGAGACCACGCTCAACCGCATGTGGATTATCCGTAAGTTCATTGCAGAGATGAATCCTGTTGAAGCAATGAATACCATCCGCGACCGTCTGGTAAGGACACGAAGCAATGAGGAATTCCTCATGTCGATGAACGGATAGAAAATAAATAATCCCTCGCCACTCGGCGGGGGATTATTGTATCTGTAAAGAAGCGATTTCTTACTTGTTCACCTGGAACTTGGTGTCGCCATCCTTGAAGAAGGCATTGATCTGCTTGGCAGCAGCGATACCGGCATTGATATTAGCCTCGGCTGTCTGAGCACCCATCTTCTTAGGAGTTGAGAAGTAACGACCCTCGAACTTCGCGAACTCATCGTTTGCATCAGGCATAATGTCGGTGACAAACTTCAGGTCTTCGCGCTCAGCCATCAGCTTGATCAGCTCAGGCTCGTTGATCACCTCCTTGCGGGCTGTGTTCACCAGCACACCACCCTTCTTCAACTTGCCTACCAGCGCAGCATTGATGCTCTGCTTGGTCTCAGGCGTAGCAGGGATGTGGAGCGAAACGACGTCGCAGGTCTCGAAGAGCGCATCCTGATTAGCAACGGCGTGGACACCTGCCTGCTCGATCACTTCTGCAGGGCAGTAAGCATCGTAAGCATAAACGTCCATTCCGAAGCCCTTGGCAATGCGAGCCACGTTGCGGCCTACATTACCGAAAGCGAGGATACCCAGCTTCTTGCCAAGCAGTTCTGAACCGCTCTTGCCGTTGTAGAAACCGCGAACCGCCATTACCAGCAGTCCGAACACCAGCTCGGCTACGGCGTTTGAGTTCTGTCCGGGCGTGTTCTCAGCCACCACGTTGTGGGCTGTAGCAGCAGCCAGGTCGATGTTGTCGTAGCCGGCACCGGCACGAACCACAATCTTCAACTGCTTGGCGGCATCCAGCACCTCAGCGTCGACCTTATCCGAGCGGATAATCAGCGCGTCAGCATCCTTGACGGCATCCAGCAGCTGGGCCTTCTCTGTATATTTCTCCAGCAGCACCAGCTCATTGCCTGCTGCCTCAATCTCTGCCTTGATACCATTAACAGCAGCCGCTGCGAATGGTTTCTCTGTTGCAACTAATACTTTCATCTTATTTCATTTATTAATGATTAGCCTCGAATTCCTTCATGCATGCTACGAGTGCATTGCAGCCCTCGATGGTCTGGGCGTTGTAGCAAGATGCACGGAAACCACCAACTGAGCGGTGACCCTTCACACCAACCATACCCTTGCTCACTGCGAAGTCGAGGAAGTCCTTCTCCAACTCCTTGTACTCGTCGGCCATCACGAAGCAGAGGTTCATCAGTGAACGGTCCTCGGCAACAGCCGTACCCTTGAACATCTTGTTGCGGTCGATCTCGCCGTAAACGATCTCTGCACGCTGCTGAGCCAGCTTGTCCATAGCCTCAACACCACCCTGCTTCTTGATCCAGCGTAGGTTCTCGAGAGCACAGTAGATGGGCACTACAGGAGGCGTGTTGAACATAGAACCCTTATCCACATGAGTACGATAGTCGAGCATCGTAGGAATCTCACGAGGAGCCTTGCCCAGCTTCTCATCCTTCACGATGATGATGGTAACACCAGCCATTGAGAGGTTCTTCTGAGCACCGGCATAGATAGCGTCGTACTTGCTCACGTCAACAGGACGGCTCATGAAGTCAGAAGACATATCGGCAATCATAGGAACATTGACATCGAGATCCTTGCGGATTTCTGTACCGTAGATGGTATTGTTGGTCGTGATGTGCAGATAGTCGGCATCAGCGGGAACAGTCCAGCCCTTAGGAATGAAGGTATAGTTGGCATCAGCAGAAGAAGCCACCTCTACCACCTCACCGAAAAGCTTTGCTTCCTTCATAGCCTTCTTTGCCCATACACCAGTGTTCAGGTAAGCAGCCTTCTTAATCAGGAAGTTGAAAGGAATCATACAGAATTCCAGACTGGCGCCACCACCAAGGAAAATCACTGAGTAACCCTCGGGCACGTCGAGGAGTTCCTTTACCAGAGCCACAGCCTCGTCAACTACAGGCTGAAAGTCCTTTGCACGATGGCTGATCTCCATCAGAGAGAGACCAGATCCGTTGAAATCAAGACACTGTTTAGCGGTTGCTTCGATAACCTCGCGGGGAAGCATCGAGGGACCGGCGTTAAAGTTGTACTTCTTCATTTTGATTTATTATTTTATATGGTTTAACTTCTTTGGTTCTGAAAAACGCTGCGAAATTACACTTTTTATTTCATTTGGCCAAATATTTGAGCAGAAATTCACAATTTTATTCGTTTTTCTTTCATTTTGTCAACTCTGCATGTCATTTTACTAGCCATTCGAACACCTTATTATATATATAGACTGCAAAAGTACAAAGAATCCCCCATATACGCAAGCCTTTAGTCAAGTTTAACTAGCAACCTGATTACTGAAAGAATTATTCACATTTCTTACCGTATTCTTTTGGGTAGTTGGGCGAAAATGTGTAAATTTGCAATCTGAAAGAAGAAACTACAGAAACGATGGAGCACGAAGTTATCATATCGCTGGCCTCGAACATGAATCAGGAGGCTAATCTGGCGAAGGCCAGAGAGCAGCTCACGCAGTTGCTGACGGAGGTGCATTTCACCTCTGCCATCTGGACGACACCGATCAACAGCATCCGAAAGGAGCCCTATCTGAACCAACTCTGCAAGGGCACGACTGCCTTCGGCGCGGGACTGTTGGAAGAGGTGCTGAAGGAGGCTGAGAAGCGCATCGGCCGCAAGCATAACGAGGACGGGATTGTGGCGGTGGACCTGGATCTGCTGCAGTATGACGGGCAGCGATACCACCTGCGTGACTGGGAGCGGAACTATGTAAAGGATTTAATTAACGAATTATGAAGAAGATACTTATTTTCAGCGTATTACTGGCATCGACAATTCACGTTAATGCGCAACGGTTCGATGACTATTTCGAGGATCGCACGCTAAGGCTTGACTACACTTTCGCAGGCAATCATGAGCATCAGGAACTCTATGTAGACGAGCTCGTGAGCCTGCCCCATTGGTATGGCAGACGGCAGCGACTTGACGAGGTGCCCTTGAAGGGCAACGGCGAGATTACTGTGCGCTCGAAGGCCGACGGAAAGGTGATCTATCGGCATACGTTCTCGAGTCTGTTCCAGGAGTGGCTTTCGACGGAAGAATCGAAGCGGACGATGAAGTCCTTTGAGAACGTCTTCCTCGTGCCCTTCCCCAAGGCTGCGGTGGATATCACGGTAACGCTGCGCGACTACCACGAACAGGTGAATGCCACGATGACGCACAGCGTGGATCCAAAGGATATCCTCATCAGGAAGACTGGCGAGGAACTGGCCACACCTTATATTACGCTCCAGAAGGCAACCGACACCACGCGCTGCATCCATGTGGCCTACGTGGCCGAAGGGTATCAGCAGCACGAGATGGGCACCTTCCTCGAAGACTGCAAGATAGCGATGGAGTCGCTCTTCGCCCACGAGCCTTTCAAGCAGATGCAAGACCGTTTCAACATGGTGGCCGTGATGTCGCCATCGGCTGAGAGCGGCACCAGCTGGCCTGCGAAGGGCATCTGGAAGAACACCGTGCTGGGCTCACACTTCGATACGTTCTACAGCGACCGCTATCTGACGACGCTCCATCTGAAGAAACTGCACGACGTGCTGGCGGGTATCCCCTACGAGCATATCATCATCCTGGTGAATACGGACCACTATGGCGGCGGCGGCATCTATAATTCCTATAACCTGACGTATGCTCACGGCAGCGCCTTCCGTCCGGTAGTAGTGCATGAGTTCGGCCATTCCTTCGGAGGGCTGGGCGACGAGTATCCCTACGGCAACGACGATCCGATGTACTTTGCGGACACGGAGCCCTGGGAGCCTAACCTGACGACAAAGCACGACTTCAACGGAAAATGGGAGCAACTGGTGAAAGAGGGCAAAGCCGGCCTTGTGGAAGGCGGCGGCTATCTCTCGAAGGGCGTATGGCGAGGCTTTGAGAACTGCCGTATGCGCACCAACGAGGAACCAGAGTTCTGTCTCGTCTGCCGCCAGGCACTCATCCGCCTCATCGATTTCTACACGAAATGAGCATCGGGAGTCTCGTTCGAAAGCGCATCGCATGCCTTCTGACAGCAGTGGGAATGACACTGGCAGCCCTGCCGCAAAGTCTTGAAGACATTGCCGCTCTCGGGCTGCCCGTGATGGAGATAGAAACGGTTGGCGGCGAGATGCCC
>Ga0256405_10011353_pt1 | contig 11409 bp, 14 predicted proteins | sample RumenRJG_02DNA_FD_189096 | JGI IMG/M metagenome (GOLD analysis project Ga0256405, IMG submission 189096) | Bovine rumen microbial communities from Lethbridge, Alberta, Canada - RJG_02 | ecosystem: Host-associated > Mammals > Digestive system > Stomach > Rumen | place: Canada: Alberta...
TTCTGGCTTTTTAACTTCAAGTGATTTGGCTTCAGTTTTAAGATATAAAGGTACAAAAGCTTCAGTTGCAGATGTTATTAATATATCTAATCCTTCAACGGGTGATGTATGGCACGTAACTGCAGATAGTAGTGAGTATGCATATGATGGAAATATATGGCAAGAACTTGGTACTGCAATTGATTTAAGTGGATATGCGCTTAAGTCAGAAATTCCCACAGTTTCATATCCAGTTACTTCAGTAAATAATAAAACTGGGGCAGTAAGCTTAACCTATAGTGATGTTAGTGCAGCATCATCTTCTCATACCCATGGAAATATAACTAATGGTGGAGATATTACTGCGACTGCTCCTACTATTGCGAATGGCGATCAACTTATTATTAATGATAATAGTGCAAGTAAAATTACTAATGGTCCTACTTTTGATGGGAGTACAACAACTACTGCGTTAACTCCTAAAGGTACATGGGAAAGTTTTTCTAAATTTAGTGGGTCATATACAGATTTAACTAATAAGCCTACAATTCCTACGGTTCCTACAAACATATCTGCTTTTACAAACGATGCGGGATATATTACAAGTGCTGACGTACCTGAGGGCGCGAGTGCATATACTGGTACGATAAGTGCAGTTACTAGTGGCAATGCAAGTGCAGGAAGTAATAATGGATTTGCCCGCGGTGACCACGTACATAATATTACAAAAACAACTATTAATACGGTTTTAGGTACGGGAAGTGGTACTACAAAATTCTATCGTGAAGATGGAACTTGGGCAACACCAGCATATACAACTAATACAGACACAAAACTTCAAGTTGCGGCCGTAACGTCAGGTACAACTTACTATCCTATTGTTGGTACAGGTACAACTGCAGCGACTCGTCAGTATGATACAACGGGATTTATATATAAAGGTACTAATGGAACAACAAGTGCAGTTGGCTCTGCGCAATTAACTTTAGGTAATTCAACCGCAAGTGGCACTGCGAATAATAAGCAAGGTCAGTTAATTATTTATGGCTCAACAGCATATGCTCATACAATTAGCGGAGCGCCAACTGCAGCAAGAACTCTGACATTACCAAACGCGAGTGGTACGATTGCGCTTACAAGTCAAATTCCGACAGTTCCAACCTCAACGGGTTCAAATACAACTGGTATTACTGCTTCTACAACTGCGACTAAGACGAGTCTTGGAACCGCTTCCTCAATTTATGGAGTCAAATCAGGCACGAACTCAACCACAACTGCTTCAAAGGCAAGTGGCTCAAATGGAAGTGCTTCAAATTGGGTATTTGAAGATGTAGCATGTGATGATATTACTGATTGGAGTGCTGGTAGTGGAAGTGCATCATTCAGTGCAACAGTAAGCAGTCATGTATTATCATTTAGTTTATCACATACTCATACTGCACCATCTTTAACTTATAGTGGAAAGACCGCATCGCATGTTAAGAGTGGTGGCAACGGTACGGCGCCTTCATGGTCATTTACAGACGTTACTGTGCCGATTAGAGCAGATAGTGCAACGAGTATACCGAATGTAAGTGTTGCGAGTGCAACAGTTACAATTACTGATCCTGGCCATACTCATATGATTTAATATATACGTGCGGCCGGTCGATGTCGTCATGACGTTTAAGTCCGGCCGCGCATTCATATGGATACAACTTATAAATAGAAAGAAAATTTGACACACCTATAGATTTGTGATATACTTATATATAGGGTGAGAAATTTTATCGGAGAAAAATAAATGGCAAATGATTATATAAATCAAATTACAGCCACTAATGGCACTACATATGATATAAAAGATACAATTAGTGGATATACAACTAATACAGGTACAGTTACTAAAGTTACTGCTGGTACGGGTTTATCAATTGATTCAACCCCTGGTGGCAACTTTACCACTTCAGGTACTATTAATCATACTAATTCAGTTACTGCACAGACAACTCAGGCGGTGTATCCAATTAAAATAGATGCACAAGGACATATAAGCGCGTATGGCAATGCCATTACAATTCCATCTGATGTTAATGTAACCAACACAGCAGTAACAGCAACGAGTACTTACTATCTAACTGGTGGTTCTTCATCTGCAACAGCGACCGGCACTCTTAACAAACATGCTTCAATTAGTGCTTATGTAGATGCGGATACAAGCACCACTGGCTTGTCTAGAATTAATTTGGGCAACGGTACTGCGACGGGTACAGCCGGTGCAAAGCAAGGCGTATTGCGATTATATGGTAATACTGCATATTATTGTGATGTTAGAGCTGAAAGTAGCACTCCAACAGCTAATAGAACAATATATCTTCCTTCTTATGCTGGTACAATGTATTTACCTTGCATGAGTACTAGTAGTGCCGTTGGAAGTGCAAATAATCCTGTATATGTTGAAGCGACTGGGAGAATTGTAGCTGGAAATAGCTTTGTACCTACTACTGGTGGAACTTTCAGTGGTGCTGTAACTGCTGCAGCAAGCGATGGAACAACAGCTCAAATTGCCAACATCAAGTACGGTAGTGCTGCTCCATCTGGTACAGCTACTACAGGTACAGTTTATTTTCAAACAGGAAGTTCAGCCTATACATTCCAGCCAAGAGTTAATTCAAGTGGTCTTAGTGCTAGTACAACACTTAGCGAATGGACACATTTTACTTTGCCAGTAGGTTTATATTTAATAACGTTCCAAGTTAACTGTGGTAATATAGCCACTTATAATTTACGTGTTGATTTAATAGCTGGTTCAAATACTATTACTCAGGTACGTAGCGCTGTCTCGTCTTCAGCCTCGGCTTCAGCTAGTGCAATTATGAATGGTGCAGGATTAGTAGAATGCACAAGTAGTACAACGATTTATTTTAAAGTTCAGACTAATGGTGGTTCTACTTCTAATGCGGAACTTCACTATTCTTATGTAAAATTATTCTAAGGTGTAAATTATGGCTATATTATATACAGCAGAAATGACTGCGTCTGATATAACTTATGGAAGAAGAAGAGGTTATATAAAATATAGTGTTAATTCAACTTCAACTACAACTACAGTAACGATTGATGATATGGGAGTAGCATATTATACAAGCGAATGGGCTGATACGTATAATTATGGGGCGACAGGTACATTAACTGCTACGTGTGGTGGTACTTCTGTGGGTTCAAAAACTACGAGCGCCATTACTGTATATTGTACTACAACTTATAAATTAGTATCTTCTGGCGCGGGTTCTTCAGTCAGTTATACTCGCGGTACTAGTAACGTTAATAAAACTCTTACTGTAAGTTTTGCCACTAGTTATGCAAATAACTCTCCAGTTACCGGTTCAGTTACTATTACAGTACCAAAAAAAGCAGAAGCTGAATATATTTTAAATTATAATGCTAATGGTGGTTGGGCAGAACCAGGCCCAGTAACGTATACAGCTTCAAACCCAGCTACAGTTAATTTGTCTAATCAGCCAGCCCGCTTGGGTTATCAATTTTTATATTGGACAGCCAATCAGAATGGAAGTGGTACAAAATATTATCCTGGTGATACTTATAATGTAAGTGGCGGCGGTACGATATATGCACAATGGGTAGAAGGAGTGCCCTTATCTAAAACACGAAAATTTATATATATAGATGGAGAATGGTATCCCGTAGAAAAAATCTATATATATAATAGTGGCTGGCAAGATGTTAAAGACGAAAGTAGATTATATAGTGGTAGTTGGCTGTATACATAATTAATATAAATTTTAAAATTTGGCGTCTATTTTATATAGGCGCCTTTTAAAATTTCCACATAAATTTAGGCACAAAGTGCAAGGAGGTAGTATTCGATGGGATACAAATACTACAACCCAAATCCTTTGGGCCTATCAGTTGGGGATTGCACAATTCGCGCAATTTCCAAAATCATAGAGAGAGATTGGAAACAAACATATCTGCGGCTAGTAAGCCAAGGATATAAAATGTACGATATGCCGTCAGCAAACCGTGTATGGGGTGAGTTTTTACACTCACAAGGTTTCGTACGCCGCACCATACCATCGACTTGTCCAGATTGTTATACAGTTAGAGAGTTCTGTACAGACCATTCTGTAGGCAGCTATGTACTCGGCACTGGCGAACACGTTATTGCAGTAGTAGACGGGGACTACTACGACTCGTGGGATTCGGGCAATGAAATCCCAATTTATTATTTTGAGAGGCAGGAAAAATGGCAGTAAACAACACATATTATCCGGCGTATAATGCATATACGCCTTTAAATCAAGCCCAAAATACTTATATGGCGCCGACTCAAACAACTTCGGATAACGGCATTAAATGGGTTCAGGGTGAAGCAGGTGCGCGAGCTTGTGCAATTAACCCAGGAACTAGTGCTGTGTTAATGGACTCGGAGAGAGATGTCTTTTACATCAAAACCACTGAACTTAGTGGAATGCCACGTCCGTTAAGAATCTTTGAGTTTAAAGAGATAACTTCCGAGTCACAAGAGTCAACGTCAAAGATTGGACAGACTTCTTTCGTCACTAAAGACGAATTCGAGCAACGCTTAAGCAAACTCGAACAACTTCTCAAGTCAACGGGAGGTAAGAAGAATGAGCAATTCGATATTTAATGTTTTGGGCCCACAACGAATAGATAGGGGTAACGATTTTACACAAATGCTTACTCAGTTTAATGAGTTTAAGTCAATGTTTAAAGGCGACCCCAAGCAACAAGTTCAATCACTACTTCGTAGCGGGCAAATGAGTCAGGAGCAGTTTAAACAACTAGCAGAACAAGCTGACCAATTGCGCGCGTTTTTATTTTAGAAAAAAATTTTCCAATCCTCTCTATGAGATAGGTTAGAATTTATCTTATAGGAGGAAAATTGAAATGTCTTTAACTGATGGTGGACTTAGTGTATCTGATATCGCTGCTGTAACTGGTGGTAGAGATGGATTTGGTGGAGAAAATGGAGCTTGGTAGATAACTGCCAAGGGTAAATCGCGGAATTAAGCGGGAAGGCTGAGATGCTAATCCGAACCGAAGGCTATAAGTAAAATTATAGTCAGGGGCAACGCATAGATTCTGAAACTCGGTAGAGAATATAATGAATCCACGAGGCCGCGATAATTTTTAGAACTTGACATTTTAATAAAATTATGGTATACTATAATTAGAAATTAGAATGTAATAAGAGGTACGACAATGAGAAAAGGAAGTTTCTATACTGTAGATGATTATGAAATTACTTATGATGGACAAATTATAAACAAACATAATGGGCATATTCTTAAAGGGCAACCCAATTCAAAAGGATATTTGAGAGTTACTATTGGTAAAAAATTTATGTTTGTACATAGACTAGTCGCTGAAAAATGGGTTCCTAATCCCGAAAATAAAATTCAAGTGAATCATAAAGATGGTAACAAACTAAACAATTCGGCAGACAACCTTGAATGGGTTGACAATTTAGAAAATAGGCAACACGCTGTAAAAGAATTTTTGCATTTACAAGGTGAAGATTGTCCTTATTCTAAATTGAATTGGGATGCAGTAGATTACATAAGAGAAAATCCAAATCATCTTTTACAAAAAGAACTTGCCGAAAAATTTGGAGTGTCTCGGTCTACAATAGGTGATATAATTCATTATCGTACTTGGAAAAATAAACCTAAAAATTAAAAAGTTATGCTGAACTATTATGAAATGAAATAATAGAAGTAAAGATAAAAACCTTTACGATAACATATTGGGTTAATTATTCTCTTCTTATTTGCTTTTGCTGGTGGCTGGGGCAACTACAGAGGTGGCTTCGGCGGAGACAACGGAGGAAACGGTGGTTATGGCAACCCTTATGTAGTTTCTGACGTACAGAGAGGTTTCGACCAGAGCGCAGTTATGAGTGGATTAAACGGAATTAGTTCTGCTCTTTCAACTGGCTTTGCAAATGCTGAAGTATCAAGATGTAATGCTCAATCTAACATACTTCAAACTCTTAATACAAACCAGGCCGCTACACTGGCTTCAATGAATGGACTCGCTTCTCAGTTTGCTAATTGCTGCTGTGAAAACAGACTTGGACTTGCTAACCTTAGCGCAGACATTGCTAGAGAAGCATGTGCAGACCGTGCTACTGTTAGCGATGGCGTTCGCGACATTATTGCAAATCAGAATGCAGGTATCCAAACAATCATTGATAAACTTTGTCAGCAAGAAATCGATGCACTTAAAACTCAAAATGCAAATCTGCAAACACAAATTAACCTTGCTAATATGCAGGCTTCACAGACTGCACAGACCGCAAGAATTCTCGCAGACAATGCGGCTCAGACATCTGCACTTGAACAGTATCTGAATCCCGCACCTATTCCCGCATATGTAGTACAGAACCCTAATTGCTGTGGACAGACTTTCTCTGGCTGTGGCTGTGGAAGTTTCTAATTAGGGGGTGTTAACAATGGCGGAATTTACAAGTAATGCAATTCAAGAAGTTGCAGTAGGTCAAAATATCTTGTTTACCGAAACCGCAGTTCCTTGTAATAGAGGATATGTCCTTCATAGAGAAGGCTCCGGCATAGTGACTTTGCGCGGTATTGTTAACAATCCTTATGGGTGTTTTGCACGTTATAAAATTTTCTTTGGTGGAAATATTGCTATTCCTGAAGGTGGAACTGCTGGACCCATTTCAGTTGCATTAGCAATTGATGGAGAACCAATTCCTACAAGTTCGGCAATTGTAACTCCGGCCGCAGTTGATGAATATTGGAATATCGCTGAAGCACTTTACGTTACTGTGCCGAAGGGATGTTGCTATACAATTGCAGTAGAGAATACAAGTGACCAACCAATTAACGTGCAAAATGCTAATCTAATTGTTGAAAGAACAGCATAAAGGAGGTTTAGTATGGATAGATATGTTTCACGCGACCTTCAAGAAATGGTGTGCAAGGAATTAGAAGGTATTGCGAAGAAGAAAGAAATTGACACTCCCGCAACTGTGGAGTTATTAAAAGACTTAACTGGTTCATTAAAAAATTTAATGAAAATTGAAAAGCTTGAAACCGAAAAGGAAGAAGCTATGAGTGGATATAGTCAGCGCTCAATGGGTAGATATTATGTTGACGGAACTTATGGCGGACAAAGAGAGCCTTGGGGCGGATATGGAGATTATTCCTACGCACAAGGCGGCCGTGGTGGTCAAGGTGGTAACAATCGTATGGGTTCTCCCAACTATGATATGGGAAATTCATACAGATATCCTATGATGTATCCTATGTATACAAATGATGGATATAGCAGACACGGTCAAGACCCTGAGGAGATGAAGCGTGAGCTGAGAAAACTCATGGAAACTGCACCCGATGAGCAGACGAGAAAGTCAATTTTAGAAATGATTAATAAGATGAACTAATTTTAAAAGCACTCGTGAAAACGGGTGCTTTTATTTATATATCGTACGTTTACGGCACGCCGGCTGCCATCTCCTCGACGTTCAAGTCCGGCCGCGTATTCGTAAACGTCTAACTTAACTCAAAAACCTATATCCCTACTTATAAATTTTAACTTATAAAATGAGGAAATGATATTCTCTCTCATGAGTTAAAAAAGAAAGGAGGAATTATGAGCGTGCAAGATTTTATGCCATTACTTCAAATGGGTGGCACTGGATTGCTCATAATCCTTGCGGGTTTAATTCGAATCCCCAAATTAGAAGTTAACATCTGGACTGCATTGGCACATGTAGTGGGTCGCGCCTTAAATGGGGATGTAATCACTAAAGTAGATAAATTAACATCGGACGTTAATCAATTATCTTCGGATTTTGATGTACATCTGAAGTTAGAGGAAGAAGAAAGAGTGAGAAGCGCCCGTCAAAGGATTTTACGTTTTAATGATGAGTTATTACTCCGAGGCAAACATACTAAAGAACACTATGATGAGATTCTTGAAGACATTGACCGCTACGAACAGTATTGTCTTGACCATCCCGATTATAGAAACAACAAAGCTCATCGAGCAATCAGTAATATTAAAAATGAATATGATAATCATTTAATTAATCATGACTTTCTTGGCTTACAAGAAGTTATCTAAATGGAGGTAAGTTAAAATGGATTTATCCTTTATAACCGAAATGTATATCCCAGTAATCGTAGTGATTTGTCTTTGCGTAGGATATGTGTATAAGAAATTTTTCCCTACAGATGATAAATTTATTCCACTTATCTTATTTATTCTTGGCGCAATTTTAGGTTGTGTTGTAAATAATGAGATTAGTGTAGAAGTAATCGCTGCCGGTATGGTTAGTGGTTTAGGTTCTGTTGGATTACATCAATTATTTAAACAATTAATAGAAGGCTCAAATAGTAAAACTGAATAAAGGGAGGAATGTAAATGAGTAATTCTTCACTTGTAAATTACACTTTATGGTCACCGAATTATGATTCCAGAGGTGGAAAAGCAATTCGTGATATTACTATCCACCACATGGCTGGGAACTTATCCGTTGAAACTTGCGGAAGTGTGTTCCGTTCAAGAGAGGCTTCCGCGCACTATGGTATAGGAAGTGACGGGAGGATAGGACAATATGTTGACGAAGCTTACGCTGCTTGGGCTAATGGCAATTTTGCGAGCAACCAACGTTCCGTAACAATTGAAGTAGCTAATGACCAAATTGGTGGTAACTGGCACGTAAGTGATAAAGCTCTTGCTTCATGTATTAATCTTGTAACTGATATTTGCAAGAGAAATGGAATTAAGCAATTAAATTTCACAGGAACTACTAGTGGAAACTTAACTGCTCATAGAATGTTTATGGCTACAACTTGTCCTGGACCTTACCTCTATTCAAAGTTCCCTTATATCGCTTCTGAAGTAAATAAGAGACTTGGTAGTGGTTCTGTTCCTGTTCCTACAAAGAATGAACTGGTAGTAGATGGATATTTTGGCGACCTTTCAACAAGAAGACTTCAGAGCTTCCTTGGGCTTACACCTGATGGATGGATTGGAGGACAAACCAATACAGTTAAACCTTATATTCCTCGTTGGACAACCGCAAGATTCAATGATGGTTATACTGGTTCTACTACAATAGATAGACTTCAAATTTATCTTAAGAATAAGGGTTATAAACCCGGAGAGATTGATGGACTTTGCGGAAAACAAACAGTTATAGCCTTACAACAATTTCTCAAACCATATGGCGCCGGTGCTGCCGATGGTATTATGGGGCCGAATACAGCTAAGGCTTTCCAAAAGTTCTTAAATGCTCAGAAGTAAAAGGCGTAACTGAATAAACGTACACATTGTTTTTAAAATCCACTTAATTATAGCAATTAAGTGGATTTTAGTTTATATAGATTGAGATAAAAGGAGGAAAGTAATGGCAAGTACAGTATATTATGGAACGTCAATTACAGGAGAAAATATTTCTCAAAAGGTTGTGAAGATTAAACAAGCAGATTTTAATCCAAATAATTTACAGCCAGGGGATATTTTAAGTGTATATTTTGCACATAGAAATTCTATAGATAATCCTACTTTAGTTTATACAATTGGAGATTCTAATGAAGAAATTTCTACTAGTGGCCACGGTGGAGATTTAATTAATAATACAAGTTCTCTTAAGGCAGAGGCTGGTGCGTGGACAGATGGAGAAGTTGTAAACTTTTCATATACTGCTGATTCAGATATTACGCAAGGTTCAAATAATACAACTTATTGGGAAATGGTTGCTAAAGGAATAGCGACTGATGAAACTTATGGAGTTGTTAAAATTGATGGCGATAATGATGAGTCTGCAATAAGTATTGGAAAAGTTAAAGAGATGTTTGGTAATATAACAGCTCCACAAATTATTTACCATAGTACTATAGAAAATGGTCAAGATATTGGGTATATTCAAGTGACATATTATAATAGTCAGGGTGAAGCAGAAGCACCTATAGAAACGAATGTATATATACCCCATATTCCAAATGATACAGGTGATTTGACTCTCAATAGTGCAGGATATATTACTAATTTAATTGGGACCGATATTACTTTTAATGGAGACAGCAAGAAAATTAAAATTGATGATGGCTCAGATGCGATTATTGTAATTGATTTAGACAATTATAATAATGGTGTTGATATCTATAGTCAAGAAAACATAAATCTGTTACCTACTGGTCAAGTTGTAATTGGTACACAAAGTAGTAATAAGAATTTAACTGTTTATGGAAATATTTATACGAAAAATTTAGATACTAATAATATTAAAACTGATATAATTAGTGCGCATACTAATAATGGTACAATTGCTTTTACTTCACCGATTAATTTAGGAAGAGATATTACTATGAATGGTGGTATCTATGTAGGTAATCAAACTTTAGAAGAATATGTAGAGTCGTTATTTGGTTCAGATGAAAACAAAAATGTAATTGGCGATACTACTGCAGAATTATTTAATAATTATTTAAAAACAGAAAGATACCATGCTGGACCTACTTCAATTGGTTTAGGCTCAATTAAAACGGTTGTTTATGGAGATAACCCTACTGCGATTCCTTCAGATACTGTACCTAATACAGTAATAACTGGTAAAAACTTAAATATTGAAGGCTATGAAATCGTTGGTGTAATAGCTTGGGAAACTTATATGAATGGAACAAGTAATCCAAAAAATGCTAATATTTACGGTATTTGGTGGCAAGGAAATGATCCTAAATCAGGCGTTTTATATTTAAAACTTACGGCTCTTGATGATGCAGTAAATAATATTAAGACTAGTGTTGACATTCTATATAAAAAGAAAATATATACAGTTGTTTATGATGCAAATGAAGGCTCTGGCGCGCCAAATTCACAATATAAATTCCATAATTGTAATATTACTTTATCTAAAGTAGTTCCAACTAGAACGGGTTATACTTTTGACGGATGGTCAGCAACGGGAGACGGTGTAGATGCGAAAAAATATTTACCAGGTAATACTTATGCATTAAATTCTAGTGTCACTTTAGTGGCTATATGGAAATAAGGAGTAAGGGAGAATGAAAGGAGACTTTTTAGGATTTAGCTTTGATGGTATCCATAGTTCTCGCTTGGGTATCACAAGGGTAAGTGAAGGAGACAGATATAATGAGCCTTTAGTACCAGAGATAGAAGATAAAATTATTCCTATTCCTGGTGAAAATGGAAGTTACTTTTTTGGCTCATTATATAGAACGAAATCAATAACAATTCAAATTGCTTTTGATTCTTTAACTGAAAGTCAATTTAGACAGTTAAGGAAATTATTAGCAATTAAAAAACCTTGTAAGTTAATTCTTGATGAAAGACCTTATAAGGTATATACAGCAAAAATTTCCGCGCCGCCGCAACTTAACTATATATGTTTTGATGAAGAGCAATATTTTTGGG
>Ga0256405_10011354_pt1 | contig 11408 bp, 8 predicted proteins | sample RumenRJG_02DNA_FD_189096 | JGI IMG/M metagenome (GOLD analysis project Ga0256405, IMG submission 189096) | Bovine rumen microbial communities from Lethbridge, Alberta, Canada - RJG_02 | ecosystem: Host-associated > Mammals > Digestive system > Stomach > Rumen | place: Canada: Alberta | collected...
GCCCTTTCAAACGAAGTCGTGCTCTCCGATGAGCCCGCCCTGTTCAAAAATGTCGTAACGGTCAGAGATGTAAACTTCCTCTCCATCCCCGGCATGGCTGCCGGTGAACAGCTCCGTGCACGGGCAAAAGTCCGTTATCATCATGCAGCAGCTCCGGCCCTGCTGGAAATGCTGGACGACGGATTACTGCGGATCACCTTCGACGATCCCGTCCGGGCCGCCGCTCCCGGACAGTCTTCTGTCTTCTACGACGAAAACGACTGTGTGATCGGCGGAGGCATAATAATGTAAATACCGAAAATGTTTTAAAAGAAATAAGGAGGAAACATTGGCTGCCCCGTGTTTCCTCCTTTATCATCTCTATTATTTCCTCTGTTGTTTTCTCTTTGCCTTCCCTGTCTTCCGGTTCTTATCTCTCGTCTCTCAGTCATCCACTGCGAGCAGGGCTTCCCGAATCTTTTTCGTCAGTTTTTCCTGCTGATCCCCGCTCAGATATTTGGATGTGCGGATCAGACAGGTTCCTTCGACTGTACAGGAGCCGGCATCCATCACACTTCCTTCAAAGAAGGAAATGTATTCCGCCCTTTTTTCCGCTTCTTCTCTTGAGGCAAAAACTTCGACCGCTCCGCCTCCCGCAGTTCCGATCATCACAACATCTGCAGCGCCCTCTCTCGCTGCAGGGACGGCTTCTGCCGCTGCAGCAGCTGTGTCCGCAGACGATGCCTCTGACACTGTAGCAGCCGTATCCGCAGACATTGCCTCATCTGCTGTGTCTTTCTTCTCTATTTTCTCTTTTTTCGAAAAAGCTTCTTTGGGAAGCAGGCTTTGGTCTACACTCTCATCCAGAAAATACACGCATCCGATATAACCGTCTTTTTTACCCAGAAGACCATTGGGGTCATTCTCCGGTGTCACCGCCTCTGCCTGTATCACTGTTTTGATCCGTCCCAGCCGTTCCTTTACAAACTGGTCCGACGGCTTTGTGATGTTCGCAAGCATGCGGATGCTGTTCTCATAGTTTTTCTGTGCTGTCCCGACTTCATTGATCTCTTCAGAAAAATCCGGCACTTCAGGGAGGGCAGGAATCTTTCCTTTCGCATCTTCTGCCATTTCCCGGGCTGTTTCCGCCTCATCCTGCAAGAGTGCCAGTTCCTTCGTGCTGAAGACAGCAGGCACAGTCCGGATTTCAAAAGGATCGATCAGCACCGGCGCTTCCGTCAAAGACTTGCGGGCTTTCTCAACTGCCTTCTCCAGTTTTTTCTGTGTATCGGGCTCATATGCCTCTCCGCCCTTTTTCAGGACTGCATCCGCGCTGTCCAGGGCTGTCTGCAGTTTTGTATTTTCATCAGCAATACCGGCTGCAGCCTCATTATAGGGACTGATCGCGTCGTTGTATTCCTGCGCAGCTGCGTTATAGGCCTCTACTGCGGATGACGCCGCTTTTCTCGCATTCCAGATCCTGTATATAAAAAAGCAGGCCGCCAGCAGGACCACCGCAGCAGCCACGGCCAATATCTTTTTCTTCATATTTCAGTCATGACCTCCCTTGTGATAGAATAAGCAGAGAAATACCTTGTTTCAAGACCCGCGCAATTTCAAGACACGTGCAATTTCAAGACCCGCTCAATTTCAAGACTCGCTCAGCTTTTCCCGGCAGGCCGCTCCTTGTGCCTCTTACCGGGAGACCCCGGAGGGCTTATGTATCAATCGCAAAAGAAATCCCCTGGCTTCAGAGTACGCTTTTCATTATTTCTGACAGCAGTATTCCTCTTATCTATGTTTCCCATGCGGGCAGGCGCTTACGCCCCCTGGAAACACGAATACACGCTTCGCGGAGATGAATCCTTTCAGGAACATGCGCGGTATATCATCGAGACAGGGATCACTCCGCCTTCAGAAGAGGGCGAAGTCTATTATGCGGGACCGTCTGATAATATACAGGGAATCATCAACAGCCTGGAGCCCGGGGACACCTTGTACCTGAATGGGGGCGTTTACAATCGCAAGCTCCGGCTCTACAGCGGTGTGAGAGGCACAGAAGATGCATATATCACCATTGCCGCTGCTCCCGGTGAGGAGGTCGTTTTTGACGGTTCCGGGCTCAACGGCCACGACCAGGACCAGGACGGGCCGTCTATGTTCTGGCTGTACGGGTGCTCTTATGTCCAGCTCTCAGGATTTGAAGTCCGGAATGTGCGCGGGCGTGACGCCAGCGCGATCCTGCTTGAACCGGGGACACACCACGTTGTCGTCAGCGATCTGTACCTGCACAATATCTCTACACCGAGTCCCAAAAGCGAGGACCACTGTGCCAATGCGATCCTGCTGATGGGCCGCAGCCGCAGCACCATTTCCAATGTCCTTCTCTTCCGCAACACAATTGAAAACTGTGAAACGGGGTGGTCGGAGGCCATCGCTGTCAGTTCCAATGTGGAAGACGTCAATATCGTGGGAAACAATATCGATGATACCGGGAACATTGCCATCTGCTTCTCCGGAAACTACGGAAATTCCCCCTCCAGTGTCGATTATCCCCGGGGAGGGCTGGTCTACGGAAATACCATTACCAACTGCCACTGCGTCTATGATACCGGTTTTGCTATCTATGCGGACGGCGCACAAAATGTCGATTTCATCGGAAACACCGTCAAAAACTGTGATGGCGGCATCGAAGCAGGCGCGGAGCACGGCGGCCATTCCACCAGCAATATATTGATCGCGGATAATCTTCTGACCGACTGCGCCGAAGCAGCCGTCGGTGTGGGCACGCCCGGAGGCGGCGGCCACGTCAACTCCGTCACCGTAACCGGGAACCGCTACCGCCATGTCGGCTGGCTCAGCGGAGGCGCATCCATTCTCCGTTTCGGCGCCAGCAATGTCAGCTCATCGGGGAACAGCTACATCGAAAATGACGAGGACATGGATCTTCCCGTTTTTGAGACCTTCGAAAATCCTGCACTCCACTGATATAACATGGCATGATGCTTTTATGCACACCGGCAGACGAAAAGTGCCGCCATAGCTGCCACCAGTTCACAGGTCTGTGTGAACCATCCGGACAGATCCCCGGTCGTGCCGCCGAATATTTTCACTGCCATTTGTCGATAATATAAGAACACTGCCATAGCGGCCAGCAGGGCGCACACTGCGGGCATGGGAAAGGCAAAGGCCGGACTCAGGACGAGCATTACCGCGCCCGTGACCAGTGTGGCTGCCGCCATGATCACTGCAGTCGGGCTTGCAGCCGGATCTGTCTCCTGGCGGAGCATCCCGTCTTTTTTTGCCTTGGGAAAGGTTACTGCTGCAAAGGCGCTGAGTGTACGCGAGAGCACAAACAGAAGGCACAGCAGTGGAATATCATCTTTCCCGGCCTCTGTCCAGATCCCAAGATCCAGAATAAAATATACGATCCCGCCGAGGACTGCGAAAGCTCCCACATGCGGGTCCTTTAAGATCTCCAGCCTTTTTTCACGGCTTCCGTAAGAATGGATGGCGTCACAGGTATCCATAAAGCCGTCCATATGGATTCCTCCTGACAGCATGACAGGCAATACCGTCAGGATCGCTCCGCGGAAAACTGTCCCGAAGGAAAAATATCCCAGCAGCATATAAGCCGCCCACTGTATCAGACCGATTACTGCTCCGACCAGGGGAAGAAAGCAGATGCACCATCGCATGCTTTTCTCATTCCATTTTGCCTGCGGAACCGGAATGCGGGAATATAAGGAAAAAGCCATCAGCACCGAATCCAGCATATCTCTTCCTGCCTTTTGTTCATCTTTCAAGTCTCTTTAAGTCAGTTCAACCGGAAACGATAGCCAACGCCTCTGATGGTCTCGATCCATGCCGATGCATCACCCAGCTTTGAGCGGATCTTCCGGATATGGACATCCAGGGTCCGGTTCTCCGGTTCGGAGCCCAGATCCCAGATCCTGTCCAGAAGAACATCTCTGGTCATAACATACCCTTCATTTTCCACCAGAAGAAGCAGAAGCTGGTACTCCTTATTTGTAAGGGAGATTTCCGTATCCTCCACGAACACTTCGTATCGTTTCGGGTAGATCCGCAGGACTCCGTACTGAAGGATATCCTGCTCGCGGGCTGCAGCCTCTGCCGCAGGGAAAGCGTTTTCGGATGCTCCTGCAGACAACTCCTCCGATGATCCTGCCATTGTTCTCCCCGGGGATACTTCCGCCGACGGAGCATCAGAAGTCTCCTGGGAGTCCGGCGCGGCATTGACTGCCGCACCTGCTTCTGCCCGCCGCAGTACTGCGCGTACTCTGGCGAGAAGTTCCATCATACCGAAAGGTTTTGCAACATAATCGTCCGCGCCGGCATCCAGCCCTTCAACATGGTCATATTCCGTGCTTTTTGCGGTCAGCATGATCACAGGCATGCCCGCTGTCTGCGGATCCGCGCGAAGTTTTTTCAGGATACTGATGCCGTCCTCCTCGGGAAGCATGATATCCAGCAGGAGAAGTGACGGAATCCTGTCCTGCAGTGCTTTGTAAAAAGCAGACGGAACCGCGAATCCCGCCGCCTCATATCCCTGGCTTTCCAGGGCATAGGTGACCAGTTTACGTATACTGTCGTCATCTTCCAGAATATAGATCATCTTCCCATTTCCTTTTCATCAGCTGCTGACTTCTTTCTTAATTATTGTAGCTCATTTCCTGTTTTGCTTGCAAGGGGCGCCCGGGCAGGATGAACTTGCAGGCGGCCAACAGGTTACAGACCCTGCTGAAAATAGTGATGCACAAAAGGCGTCCTCAAAATCAGGAAGGTCGGCACTGTAACAGCCAGGAATATTTAACATAGATTTTACATAGCACATCCCCTATGGTTAACATCAGTCCTGTATTATTTTAACGATTATGTCGTCTATTGGCACATCTGTGTTAATCGAACCGGCTAATGCTGCAATCCTGCAGCTGCTGGCCTCATTCATCTTTTTCACGAAAGGAGACGCCGTGGATATCACACAAGTTATTGCACTTCTAAGCGGCATAGCACTCTTTCTGTTCGGTATGTCCCTGATGGGAGACGGTCTGAAAAAGGTCTCCGGCGACAAACTGGAGCCCATTCTGTATAAGCTGTCAGGTACACCGCTCAGAGGGCTGCTGCTGGGAACTGGCGTTACGGCAGTTATTCAGTCATCATCCGCAACCGCTGTTATGATCGTTGGATTTGTCAGCGCGGGTATGATGAAAGTTTCACAGGGTATCAGCGTCATTCTGGGCGCGATCCTGGGAACCAGTATTACCGGATGGGTCATCTGTCTTAGTTACCTTGATTCCGGAAGCGGTCTGGCAAAGCTTCTGTCAACTGCCACTCTGACCGGCGTTGTTGCCGTCATCGGCATCCTGCTCCGCACCGTCAGTAAAAAGAACTCCACCAAGCACGTCGGAGATATTCTGATGGGCTTTGTCGTCCTGATGGTCGGTATGAGTACCATGAGCGGCGCAGTCAGCGGACTGAAGGATCAGCCCTGGTTCACAAGTGTACTGACATCCCTGTCCAATCCGATCCTGGGTATCCTTGTAGGTGTGCTCTTTACGGCCCTCCTGCAGTCTGCTTCCGCAGCCGTCGGTATCGTACAGGCTCTCTCTGTCACAGGCGCCATGCAGTTTGAGGAAGCTTTCCCTCTTCTGCTGGGTATTTCTGTCGGTGCAGCGGTTCCCGTCATGCTTTCCGCACTCGGTACCAATTCCAAGGGCAAACGTGTTTCCATGGTTTATCCGATTGCGACTGCATTGGGCGCAGCAATCACTGCTATTGTCTTTTATGTCGTCAATGCATTTGTGCATTTCCCTTTCATGACAATGACCATGAATCCTTTTTCACTCGCAGGAGCGAACACACTCATGCGTCTGTTCATGGTCCTGGTCCTGTTCCCGTTCACAGGGCTTATAGAGAAACTTGTAAACATTCTCATCCCGCTCAAGCCGGAAGACGAAGATCTTCCTACTGTACATCTTGAAGAGATGCTGCTCAAGCACCCTGCCATGGCTCTCGAACAGTGCCGTATCACGATCGAAGAAATGGCACATCTCACTCAGAAAGGTGTCAACCTCGCACTGGAGATGGTGCGCGACCTGAATGTCGACCATGTTGAGGAAGTCAGAAAGCTTGAGAAGGCAGTGGATGATTATGAAGATGCTCTGGGCACTTATCTAGTCAAGCTCACCGGCCGTGATATGACTGTCGAGCAGAATGAGATCGTCTCCAAGTATCTGCATACCATCTCCGACCTGGAGCTTATTTCGGACCAGGCCCTCGTTATTGCCATCGGTTCCCATGAGGCCTTCGAGAAGCTGGGAGCCTTCTCCGGCGGCGCCGACCACGAGCTGCACATCATGGCTGATGCAGTGGAGAAGGTCACAGACCTTGCGGTCAGAGCATTTATTGAAAATGACCTGTCTCTCGCAGAGCAGATCGAACCCCTCGAGGAGATCGTCGACAACCTTTGCGACACCATGAAGCTCAACCATGTCGACCGTCTGCAGAAGAAAGTCTGTACTATCGCACAGGGCTTCATTTTCAACGATATTATCACCGGCTGCGAGCGAGTTTCCGACCACTGTGCCAATATCGCCGTCGCCGTCATCGTCTCCGGACATGACAGCTACGATATGCACGAATACCTCACCAAGCTGCACGAGGATCGCAGCTCTGCTTATCAGCATTATTTCGAGGAGTTCAACAAGGAATTCAACATCGAGCTCTCCGCATCCAAGGATTCTGCACAGACTCCTATCGTCCGTTCCGCTTCCGCTGTCTTTGCAGATTAATGGGGCGATCCCCGGCGGATCGGATCCCATCGGAGAAACCCGTTCAGGGCTTTCTCCCCGGGTATCTCAGCCCGGGAACGTTTCGATATGAATGAATATTCAAGACTCGCTCGCGAGTCTTGCGCGATGAAGAATAAAAAGCATCGGTCCTGCATCTTTAATGTAAGATGGCAGGCCCGGTGCTTTTTTCAATTCGTTTTTTATCTTTATTTGCGGTAAAAGAAACAATATTAAACAAGAGGATCGCCAAAAACGCCAAAAACGTCAAAAAATGCAAAACAGGGGTGCATCTGCGAAAAATCATGTTATAATCCAGAATACGTTACAAGTCACACATGCACCAGCCTCGAGGGTTTTCGCGCGTCCTTTGCGCGAAAATCCCGAGTTTTACGGCGTTCGGCGCGTGCAAGGCACATTGACAATGCGAAGCTTTGTTATCGCCGAACGCAAGTTTTCATGGTCACACACTGGTCAGGGTGTGACCAGAAACCAAAATACTGAAAAAAGACCCTGCTGCATGCCCTGCAGAAGGAAAAGCAGCATTATTGTGATTGGATTATTATGGCCATACCCGTAAAGCTTCCGGTGTTTGAAGGTCCTCTGGACCTGCTCATGCACCTGATTGAAAAAAATAAAATAGACATCTACGACATTCCGATCGTTGAGATCACCGATCAGTACCTCGAATATGTCCGGCAGATGGACCATGAAGACATGGATGTCACCAGCGAATTTCTGGTCATGGCCGCAACGCTTCTGGACATCAAGAGCCGCATGCTCCTGCCGCGTGAAAAAGACGAGGAAGACAGCGAGGAAGAGGAAGCCCCCCGCGAGGAGCTGGTCCGCCGTCTCCTGGAATACAAGATGTACAAATATCTCTCGGGAGAGCTCGAAGCCTGCCGGGAACAGGCAGGCGTCCGCTATTACCGCACACAGGATCTGCCAAAAGAAGTTCGCAGCTACCAGCCGCCCATCAACTACGAAGAGCTTCTTGGGAATACCGATCTTAAAAGTCTGGAAAAAGTTTTCGGGGAAGTTCTTCGAAGAAAAAAGAGCCGCCGCGACCCTATCCGCAGCGGTTTCGGTAAGATCAAGCGCGAAGAAGTCAATATAGACAATAAGACGCTCTACATCCGTGCCTATCTTCAGGCACATCCGCAGACCGATTTTCGTGCCCTTCTGGAATCGCAGGAGAGCAAGGAGGAGGTCATCGTCACCTTCCTGATCCTGCTCGAACTCATGAAGCACCAGAAGGTACATATTGTCCAGGATTCCATCTGCGGCAGGATTCTGATCGACGCTTCCGCATCAGCGGAAGATCCCGTTCCGCCTGCGGCCTCCGCAGAAGAGGAAGATTCTGACACGATCGCCGAAGATGATACGATTCCTGCAGAAGAGGCAGATCCCGACACGATTACCGCAGATGATACAGATTCAGGCAGCCCGGCAGTGTCAGCAGATGCAGGCCCGGCCGACCAGGATTTCGAACACGAGGATTCCGCATATGCGGCTCCCGAGCCCCCGGAAACCGACTTCATCGCACCCCCGGAAGAGACTTCTCCCCGGGAAGAAGAACAGTTGCCGGTCTGGATGCCGGAAGTGCCTGTCGGGACTTCTCCCCGGGAAGGGGAAGAACAGATTCTCCCCGAATATGAGGATAAGGGTTCCTCTGCCCTGCTGCTTTCAGTGCGGAACAGGATGGAGCTCATTTCTCCCGTTTCGGTTTCCGGAGCTTTTTCCCTCCCGAAAAGGGAGCCGGCTGTCGTCCATGAGGATCTTCCTTCTGCCGACGGCACTGTTTTCCATGCAGAGGAGGAGACTGTTCCGGCATTGGTCTCTGCTCCGGAAAGCACCGACATTTTAACCGCAGAAGAGAGCATTCCCGGGGATCCACAGGATCCGATCACAGATGAAAGTGCCCTTGCATCCACCCGGATTCCCGAGACTGAACAGCAGGCCGAGGACTTCCCTTCCCGGGAAAAGGAGCCTTCCATCTCCTGTTTTCGCATACATCTCTGGCAAAGAATTCTTCCCGGACATATTTCTTCCCACTATGATCTTAAAGCCGGTCATATCCGCAGTTCCCGGATCAGCCGGTCCTCTGTCGCTTCCCCGATCCGGCGAAGCGATCCTTTATGGGAGCAGGCACGGCTCTCCCGCCTCTGGACAAGACGGATGTAAACATTTTTTTCAGGACATGCAGATTATTCAGGACACGCAGAAAGCGTCTGTTCATCAGCCGAGAAATCCGGCCAATGAACAGACGCTTTTTTTCAGTTCCGAAATCTTATCACCCGCTTACAGTTTAAACGGGGAAAACGATTGCGTAGATATAGTCGATCAGGGGCATTGTAAGAACACACAGCAGCATTCCCATGATATTGTAAAAACCTGCTTTGACCGGTTCTCTGTCATAGATGACTGCGACCTGGGCCACGTTGGCTCCGGGAGGCGCTGCGACAGCCATAAAGGACACACGCAGAAGAGGGATATATTCCGGGTGACGGGTCAGAAAACCGCTGAGCCGCAGAACTGCCATTGCAAGGAGGGGAAAGCCGATCAGCCTCAGGAAAATGACCAGATAGGCTTTTTTCATGCTCAGCATCTTTTTGAGATCCGCTCCGGCCATGGTCATGCCGATCACCAGCATGGAGGTAGGCCCCAGCATATCCGAAAACATCTGTATGGAGGTCTTCAGTACGCCCGGAATCGGAATCTGCAGCAGCATTATGACGATACCGGTAAAAAGAGCAATGATATTGGGATTGAAGACAAGTTTGCGCCAGTCAAATCCGCCGCCGCTCATTCGGCTGACCCCGTGCGTCCAGAACAGAATGTTAAAAAAGATCGGGAAGGCACTGGCGTAAAATGTCATCTCGGCGCCCAGGGTCATGCTGACGATCGGAAGGATCAAGTTGCCGCAGTTCGTGTATATTACCGTCAGTTCCTCAACCACATCCAGAAGCCCGATCTTTACCAGGAGTTCCGCCGCGGCGATAAATCCCGCATGTATCAGCCCGGCAAAAATCACTGCCAGTCCAAAGCCTTTGAGCCTCTCCGGCGTCAGTTCAATCTGAAAAGAACTGATGATCAGACATGGCTGCAGCACATACAGACTGAGTTTTGCAAGCTGCCGCCTGTCACGTTCATCCAGAAGACCGATCCTGATCGTGATCAGTCCGACTGCGGCGACTATCATCATTGAAATCAGCTTGCTCATCAACACCAGACTTGCATTCATCTATTTCCTACCTGTTCTCTTTCCATTTTGTCTTTTACCCCCCCCACATTCCGTATATTTTATTTTCTTTCTCCTCTTTTGTACAGTCCTTTATTATGCTTTTTGCTTTCTGCTTTCCGCCTGCGGATGCTGCGAACCCGCAAGCGGATGAAGGATTATTCGGACACATACTGCGGATGCCGCGACAGCAGCATCTCCTGCGGAACTGAGCAAAAAGCGAAGCGTTTGCGAGCCTGTCAGCATGGATCATTGTGTCCTGCCCAAATCCTCAACAGTTCAAAAAACGCTTCGCGTTTCAGCCGGGCCTGAACTGCAGCCGGACGACAGCCAGACAGACGTACATACAGTTCTTTCGGTTGCGCAGAATCAAAAGCGCTCCTATAATATATAAAAGTTCTATATTTAAACCATTCTGACCCGTAATCCGTCCGGGATCAAAAGTCCATTACTTTCAAGACTCGCTCGCGAGTCTTGCGCGCGTATCCCACGACTGAAGTCACGGGTATTGCGCGATGAAGAATAAAAACAATCCGGTTCTGAGACTTATCTCCCTCTTTATGAAAGGATCATCATGGAACAGAAAAAAGCAGCGCAAAAACCTTCTAAGGGCTTTTCTCATCCCGATTATGACGCAGCCGTACTGAACTGTTTTCTGGAAAAACAGCTCCAGCTCTTCCCCGAAGAGGTCGCATCGACTCCCGAGGAAGCGGCGGATTTCCTGGAAATGTGTTTTGCAGTCGTTGCAAAATCCAAAAAGGAAGTGCGGCGTTATTTTGAAGAAGTGGGAACAGATATAGACGGCGAAGATATCTTTTCTGCTTCCGAGGTTTTTCCTGTCGGAGACGGCCGTTATCTGATCGTAGAAGGGTGACCGTCCTTTTTATTCTTCTGTATTTTTTCTCAGATTGTCCGGTCCGAAGCTTTTCGGCAGAAGGTCTTGCAGCGTATACAGCTCATAGTGGTCTGCGTCCTTCGCCACAATGATCGGGAAGGCAGGTTCGCAGAATTCTGTCATCACCTGCCGGCAGACACCACAGGGGACCGAATAGCCGGATGGGGATTCCTCCAGCCCGCCTACGACACAGATTGCCTCAAACTCGTGTACGCCTTCGCTGACTGCCTTGAAGATCGCTGTGCGTTCGGCGCACATACTGGGGCCATAAGCGGCATTTTCTATATTACAGCCGGTAAAGACCGTCCCGTTTCGGGCAAGCAGAGCAGCGCCCACTCTGTATCCGGAGTAGGGCGCGTAGGAGTACTTTCTCTGTGCCGCTGCCGTCTCTATGAGCCTCCTGATCATTCTCTCATCCATCTTATACTCTCCACGCAATAACTGTTTTCCCGGAGCACTCCGGAATATACCGGCTCTGACAGTC
>Ga0256405_10011355_pt1 | contig 11408 bp, 9 predicted proteins | sample RumenRJG_02DNA_FD_189096 | JGI IMG/M metagenome (GOLD analysis project Ga0256405, IMG submission 189096) | Bovine rumen microbial communities from Lethbridge, Alberta, Canada - RJG_02 | ecosystem: Host-associated > Mammals > Digestive system > Stomach > Rumen | place: Canada: Alberta | collected...
TATATGCAACTTCATCATATTCTAAATTATACTTTACAAGTAACTGTTCCATTTTTTCGATTTTATTTTTTTGCCCTTGATGAAGTTCTTTTATTTTTAAATTTTGAGCCCTGTGAAAAACCGTTCCGTTTTCCCTTGCCGTGATTATTGCTGTTATAATACCTGCATTATTAAGATTAACTATACCTTGTCCGTCTTTAGCATTAAATGTTTTATACTCTACACCATTCTCATCATATGTTATACTTCCGTCGGTCAAAACACCGTCAACATCAAAAGCTACAAGTTTAATCATACATATCACCTCATAAATTATTATACAATAAACTCATCCAAAAATACTAATTTGCAAAAAAACTTTAAATATATAAAATCATTATACCGTAACATTTATTGAAGCGGATGATTAATAGGTTATTAATACGTGTTTGGAAAGGATATTTTTACTAAACACAGTCATGCAATTTCGTTAAATTTTATTTAACTATTTTTCAGGTATTATTAAAATATGAAAGCTTTAGTAAAAATATTGTATAATTTGTCACCATTTATTTTATGTATATTGGGTTTTATAATGTTTTGTTATCCCTTAGCTCTATTTGAACAACTACCGGGAGATCTTGGGGATGCACGATTCATCAATTATTTATTAGAACACGGCTGGTTGTGGCTGCATAAATACGGGGTTCATACAAGGTTTTGGGACATACCAATGTTTTACCCTAATACCAATACTCTATCCTTTTCTGACATGATGATTGGCGGAATGATTTTATATGCACCTATAAGATTATTTGTAAATAATCCTCAAAATGCACTGGCAGTTTGGTTCATTTTATTATGTCTCTTAAATTACTTTTCATCATACTTGGTATTACGAAAGGGCTTTAACTTTGACAAATTCGTCTCTGCTGTTGGAGCTTTCATTTTTGCATTTGGGTTAGTAAGACAAAATAGAATTTGTCATATGCAACTTATGACACAATTTTTTATGATGTTTTCAATTCTTGGGATCCTATTATTAGATAAAAGCAAGAGCAAACTATGGAATAACTGCTGTTTTTTAATAACAATGCTATTTTTTGTTTTACAAATATACACAAGCTTTTATCTGGGATGGTTTATGGTATTTGGTACTGTTGTATTAATTTTATTAATGGCTATAATACCCGAACTTAAAACTAAATTATACAATTTTATTAAGTCTTACAAATATGAAATAATCGGATATTCTATTATATGTATTATATTACTGATACCATTAGTGGAACATTATATCGCCGTGGGAGCACAACAACCGTACTCGTTAAGAAGGCTAGCTCAATTACTCGGTATATTTAGCTCATCGAGTATACTTGATAATTTATTTTCCCCTTCAAGTTCACTTGTTGAACATGAATATAGAATGGGTATGGGATACTTTACAAGCATTATTTCTATTTTAGGAATTATTTTTTGCAAAAATCATCGTAAATATATCTTTTCATACATAGGGATAATATTAGCCTTTTTTACAATATTACCATTGAACTTCTTACTGTATACCTGTTTCCCGGGAGAAAGCGCAATACGTGCAGGAGGAAGAATTATCCTATTACTGCTACCTATTTATGTGTATGGATTAGCGAACTTTATTAAAAAGTTAAAAAACAAAAAATATCTCTTTATAATTCTAATATTAATCTTAATAGAGCAAATAACACCTCCTAATATGTATAATTGGACAAAGCAAGAACACGAACAAAGACTAACACATTATCACATACCAAAGGAATGTAAATCCGTGTATTATGATATACAAGTATCTCCTGATTATTCCTACTTAAATGACATACTGTGGGCAACAACAATATACAATAATGCATACTCCGTAAATGGCTACTCAGGGTATTTCCCAAAAATTAATCCTAATGACGCCTCAAAAAATTGTCAATTCATTATTAATAAAAACTTTTAATTATACTAAATGGCTAGGAAACATTTCCTAACCCATTGCGTCAATATTTTTGTAATCAATTTAATTTAGTAATAGGAGAAAGTTATTTATGGGGATTAATGCAGCAATTGAGCCTGAAATAGCAGACTGCAATTTTGAGGAAGATGATAAAGTTGAGGACAAATTTTATACTGAACAGTCAGAAGAGGAAGAAGAGCCAAGGGTTTTTAGCACGATTGCAAAAGAAGATGATATCCTACAAATGTATTTAAAAGAAATTGGAAGGATTAAATTGCTTAATCCAGAAGAGGAAGCTCTGTTAGGAAAGGAAATCAAACTTGGCAAGGAAATTCAATCAGATATTGCGAAAAGAAAACTAATACAGGCAAATCTACGTTTAGTTGTCAGCATTGCTAAAAAATACACTGGTCAAGGTCTATTATTTATGGATCTTGTTCAAGAAGGCTCTTTTGGGTTGATAAAAGCCGCAGAAAAATTTGACTACACAAAAAATTGCAAATTTTCAACTTATGCTACCTGGTGGATAAGACAAACAATAATGAGAGCAATCTCAAATAATTCAAGAGCCATAAGAATTCCAATACACATGGCTGATAAAATTCGCAAATATAAGAGAATTGTTGCAGATTTAACAACAAAATTAGGAAGGGAGCCATTAGATATTGAAGTTGCAGAAAAGTTAAATCTTACATTAAAAAGCTTATCAACAATAAAAAGAGCAATATTAAAAGACCCTATCAGCCTTGAGACTCCTGTAACTGATGATTTATGTATAGGGGATTACATTGAAGATAAAATCTGTAACTCTCCTGATGAAAGTGCAAATAACACCCTTATGACAAAAGATGTTGAAAGTTTAGTTAAAACACTTTCTGCACGTGAGCAAAAAATCATAAACTGCAGATTTGGCATTAATGGAGAAAAAATATTAACATTAGAAGAGTTAGGATACAAACTGGGCTATTCAAAAGAAAGGATACGGCAACTGGAAACCGCTGCCATTAACAAAATGAGAGAACAAACAATAGAAAATTTTAAAGACTACATTACAGATTAACCAACTAAAAAGGTTATGCTACAACTGCATAACCTTTTCTTTCTATTTAGAACTAAAACTAGCCCAAACCGTTTTTAATAACAGGCTGAGCCTCTTTGTTACTACACAAGGTTACAAGCAAATTATTTACCATTTTTGCTTTTTCAGCTTCATCAAGCTTTACTATGTCATTTTCACTTAATTTGTTTAACGCCATTTCGACCATACTAACAGCTCCTTCAACAATTGTCTTTTTAGCATCAATTATTGCCGCAGCCTGTTGTCTTTGAAGCATAGCCACCGCAATTTCAGGAGCATACGCCAAGTGAGTAATTTTGGCATCAATAATATTTAGTCCCGCAACTTTTACATTTTTTTGAATTTCAGCTTTCAATTTTGCTGATATTTCCTGACTATCACCTCTCAAAGATTGCCTGTTTGAATCTTCCGGAGCATCATAAGGATACATTCTGACTATATTTCTTAAAGCCGAATCACTTTGAGAAGATAAAAATTGAGTATAATCATCAACATTAAATATTGCTTTTGCCGTATCTTGAACTTCCCATACAACAATAATACCAACCTCTATCGGATTGCCGAGTTCATCATTAATTTTTTGTTTTCCGTTATCAAGTGTTCTTGCCTTTAATGATATAGGTATAAATGGAGTAACACTTCTTGCAAAAGGATTTACCCAATGAAATCCCGCACCCTTAAGAGTACCGACATACTTACCAAAAACAGTTAAAACCATTGCTTCTTGCGGTTTTAACATTTTAAAGCCGGCCGCAAAAAATATCAAAGTTGCAACCCCTACAGGAGTAATCCAAAATCCGCCTAAGAGAAATATTAAAAAATAAATTAATGCTAAAACAACCAATCCGGCAAGGACTAAAAAACCATTTATTGAAATAACTTTATATTCATGTTCCTTACTTTGAATTTCAATTTCTTGCATAAACAACTCCTTTTTATTCTGTTCTGCAGCTTTCATTGCATTACTGATAAATGCTAAATTTTCTATAATAGGCATTGGCTTCTTTAAAAACGTATTATAAAATTTAACCAATTCACCATTATCAAACATTGTGCCGTTGCAACCAGAACACCTGTCAACAACAACACCGTTAAAATAAACTTTTTCCATAACATTTCCACAATCAGGACAAATTCTTGGATCTTCTTTAACTTTTATACTTTCCATTTCTGCCGGATTCAGCAGTTCATTCTTTATACCCAAAGATTTGGCGATTTTTGTCAAAATCGGAAATTTCATCCATACCGCTTTACAATCCGGACAATATCCATATGGAATATTTTCAAAATATTTTGTAGTAAGCTCTACTTTACATTTTGGGCATTTCATAAGTACCTCCTTACACCTCTAATAAAGCTTTTGCAAAATCTATTGATTTTTCGTTAATCTCACCACCTGCAAGTTCAGCTATAGCTTTTACTCTATTTTCACCATTAAGCACGTACACTTCAACTTTCGTCTCATCAGACTGGGATTTTCTTACATAAAAATGTTTATCCGCCTTTGAAGCAATTATAGGCTGGTGAGTAATCAAAATAATTTGATGATATTTAGATAATTCTTTTATTTCTTCCGCAACACTTTGAGAAGTCTTTCCTGAAATACCTGTATCAATTTCATCAAAAATAACGGTGTCAATATCATCAGATTGAGCAAATATAGCCTTTATTGCAAGCATTACCCTTGAGATTTCACCACCGGATGCAACTTTTGCGAGAGGCTTCAAATCTTCTGACACATTTGTAGAAATTAAAAATTCTACATTATCAGCACCATCGGTTGAAAGTTCTTTTTCCGTTACGCTAATTTTAAATCTGGCTTTTGGTAATTCTAAATTTTCCAATTTCTCCTGAATATAAGCCGACAATACATCCGCATAATTTTTTCGATAACCGGATAACTCTGCTGCCATTTTTGTTAATTGTTGTTTCATGTCGGAAATTAAATTCTCCAATTCAGAAATATTTTTAGTAGAATATTCTATATTATTTAGCTGCTCCAAAAAACCTTTATATGTATTTAAAACATCTTCTAAAGTGTTTCCATACTTGTGTTTTAACTTGTCAAAAACATATAATCGTTCTTGAATTTCATTTAATCTTTGCTCATTATTTTCTAAACTTTGGCTATAATCTCTTAACTCTGATGCTAAATCCTTTAAATTCTCCGTAATATCAATATACCTTTGTTCAACATCGCCCAATGCTGAATCCATAGATGATGCTTTTGATATATTTTGTTTTATTTTTACCAGCGCATCTAATATTGACCCGTCATCACCGTTAATCGTCCAATAAGCTTGTCCTGTCAACTCTTTTAACTTTTCAGCATTAGATAAAACTTCTAATTCTTCATTTAATTCATTATCCTCGTTAATATTTTGAATATCAGCTTCCTCTATTTCGCTTATCTGAAATTTTAAAAACTCTATTTGACTTTCAGTGCTATCAGCCGAATTTTTTGCCTTTTCAAGAAGATTACAGGTGTCTGTATATTTTTTATACAGGATTTCATAATCTTTTAATAGACTACCATATACCGATTTTGCATAACTATCCAACAATTTTATATGAAATTTGGGTTGCATAAAAACGTATGTTTGATGCTGAGAATGAATATCTAAGAACAACGCTTTCAGCTCTTTTAAAAACTCCTGATTAATCAAAGTTCCATTTATACGAGTTCTAACAGATGTTTGCGTTATTTCTTTTGAAATAATTATCTCAGAACCGCAATAATCGATACCATTTTGTTCAAAAAGATCCTTTAAATTATGTCTTTGGTTATCTATAACAAGCTCAATAACTGCTTTTTCACAACCTGTTTTTATAACCTCTTTAGACACTCTTGAGGAAAAAGCTATATCAATTGCATTAATCAAGATACTTTTACCGGCACCGGTTTCACCTGTGATAACATTTAGGCCCGAATGAAAATTCGCCTCTAATTCATCTATTAAAACGTAATCTTTTAAACGTAACTGCTTAATCATACCTCTAGAATAATGCAATACTGCATTTAAGGCAAAATATTTAAGTTTTATGAAATTAAAGTTTAGTATATTTATTGTATTGTAAATATATAAAAAAACCTTTAAAATAGAAAAAAAGGAGGAAACATGGAAGATTTTGTAGAAATAGGCGGTGTAAAATTTAAGTTTAATGCAGTGTTATTTCAGGCTGAGACCGATGGTAAATATGAAGTAGTTCTGGAAAACGGAACAAAAATTTTATTTGAAGAACAATCAGAAGACAGAGAGGCTATGGTTGACATGTCTTATACCAATAGAGTTGATTTTAACGGATTGGTAGGTGCAACAATTATGGATACTCCGGAAAACGATATATATAGACTTTTGGGTTGTGAAAATGTGACTGTAGAAGCAAACCGAGGTTACAACAGCGATCAAGATATGGTAGAAGTTTGCAACAGACTACTACCCAACGGCAAAGAACAATTATCAAGAAACAATGTCATTAAATTAAATGCAGGCGATTTATTCAAACTGCCGCAAGACGATATGGTACAATTTGTTCAAGATGACTGTACTCATATTGAGGGATAATTTGCTTTAAACAATAACTCCGGTCATACTCTTCAGTATAACATTACGAACATAGTCGTAATAATCACTTTTGTATCCTTCTATATTTTTCAATATAGTTTCACCGGAAACAAAACCGTGATTAAAGGCTATTTCTTCAAGGCACGATATTTTTTCTCCTTTATTTAATTCCATAGATTGAACAAAGTTACTGGCCTGAAGCATAGAGTCATGCGTGCCGGTATCAAGCCATGCAAAACCCCTACCCAAAATTTCAACCTTTAATGTACCTTTTTCCAGATATATTTTGTTAAGATCAGTAATTTCCAACTCACCACGAGCAGATGGCTTCAAAAGTTTTGCATAATCGCACACATTTTTATCGTAAAAATAAAGCCCTGTCACAGCATAATCGGACTTTGGATTTTTTGGCTTTTCTTCTAAAGAAAGCACTTTTTTATTCGAATCAAACTCAACTACTCCAAATCTTTCAGGATCCTTTACCGTATATCCGAATACTGTAGCACCTATATTGTTTTTAATTGCATCCTTCATTAATGTAGAAAATCCGTGACCGTGGAATATATTATCCCCTAATATTAAGGCCACATCATCACCACCGATAAAATCTTCTGCAATCAAGAACGCATCCGCTATTCCTCTTTGCACATACTGAATTTTATACTCAATATTTAATCCAAATTGAGAACCATCACCAAAAAGCTTTTTAAAGTTATCATAATCAGCTTCATTTGTAATGATTAAAATGTCTCTAATCCCTGCGAGCATTAAAGTAGACATTGGATAGTAAATCATTGGTTTATCATATATTGACAGTAAAATCTTTGAAATAGGTAACGATGCTGGATATAATCTTGTTCCTGCCCCGGCTGCTAATATAATCCCTTTCATTATAAATTCTCCTTAATCTTTTTATCAAAATATTCAATTGTTTTAGTCAAACCTTCTTCAATATCAACTTTAGGTTCCCAATTTAGTTTTGTTTTAGCAAGTGTTATATCAGGTTTTCGTTGTGTAGGATCATCTGTCGGCAAAGGTTTATAAATAATTTTGGAATTTGAATTTGTAAGTTTAATAATATATTTAGCAAAATCCAAAATACTTCTTTCTGAGGGATTTCCCAAATTAACAGGCCCGGAGAAATCCTCTTCGTTATTCATCATTTTCACCATACCATCAACCAAATCTGATACATAACAAAAAGAACGAGTTTGAGAGCCATCTCCATATATAGTTATATCTTTGTTCTGCAAAGCCTGAATTATAAAATTAGAAACAACTCTTCCGTCATTAACAGCCATGTTAGGCCCATATGTATTAAAAATCCTGATAATTCTTGTTTTTACATTGTATTGTCTTTGATAATCCGTCATCAAGGTTTCTGCACAACGCTTACCCTCATCATAGCAGCTTCGGACCCCTATAGGATTTACATTACCCCAATAATCTTCCGTCTGAGGATGAACTTTGGGATCCCCATATATTTCACTGGTTGAAGCTTGGAGAATAGTTGCTTTGCAGCGATTTGCCAACTCCAGCATATTAAGTACACCCATAACAGAAGTTCTAATGGTCTTTACAGGATTATACTGATAATGCGGAGGACTTGCAGGACACGCTAAATTGTATATCTGATCAACCTCTGCAAAAAATTCATTTGTAACATCATGTCTAATTAATTCAAAATGATTGTCCCCAATAAGTTCCCTTATATTATCTTTTGAACCTGTAAAAAAGTTATCCAAGCATAAAACATCATGACCCTCTCTCAATAACCTTTTACATAAATGGCTTCCAATAAAACCGGCACCGCCTGTTACAAGTATCCTCTTCATCTATGCTCCTATAATCCTTTTAATATAACTATAATACTCATTATTCGAAAATTTTTCAATAGACTTAAGGATATTTTCTGTCGATAAATAGCCCATACGGTATGCGACTTCTTCTAAACATGCGATTTTTATTCCCTGATTTTCTTCTATTGTCCGTACGTATTGACTTGCCTGCATCATTGCTTCAGGGGTACCTGTATCAAGCCAGGCAAAGCCTCTGCCCAAAGTTTCAGCTTTTAATTTACCATTTTTTAAATAAATATTATTCAAATCTGTTATTTCTAATTCGCCACGCTTGGACGGTTTTAAATTTTTAGAATATTTAACTACATCGTTATCATAAAAATATAATCCTGTAACCGCATAATTAGATTTTGGATTTTTAGGTTTCTCTTCTATTCCTTTAATATTTCCTTTTTTATCAAAATTTATAACACCATAACGCTGAGGATCTTTAACTTCATATGCAAAAACTATGGCTCCGGACTCTTTATCCAGTTTTGAAACTGAATTTTTTAAAATACCAGAAAACCCTGAACCATAAAAAATATTATCACCTAAAATCAGAGCAACAGAATCATTAGCAATAAAATCCTCAGCTATACAAAAGGCCTGAGCAATACCTTGCGGTTTTTCCTGTTCTTTATATTCAAACTTTACTCCAAATCTTGAACCGTCGCCAAGAAGTTGTTTAAAATTCGGCAAATCATGAGGCGTGGAAATGACCAGGATTTCTCTAATTCCTGCAAGCATAAGTACTGAAATTGAATGATATATCATTGGCTTGTCATATATAGGCAGCAACTGTTTTGATACAGAAACCGTAAGCGGATATAACCTTGTACCTGTACCACCGGCAAGAACAATTCCTTTCATATAAACTCCTTTCCTTTGCTCTAATTATACACTCTCTTGCCATTTAAAGCAAGAAAAAAAGTCTCCGATAAACTCGAAGACTTTTTTCTTTATATATCACTCATTATACATCCTTATAAGAACCTGCAAACCTGTTTTCATAAACAGTATGCAGCAATTCGTGAGCCTTATGCGAACCCGGTTTTTCAAGGTATTCATTATAAAGCTTTTGAATTGAAGGATTTTTATGAGATTTCCTTAAAGGAAGTTCACTGTCCTCTTTATATAAGCCTTCAGCACGTTTTCCTTTTATAGATGAATCATCACAGCTTCTAGGTTGTCCGCCGCCGTTTATACAACCACCCGGACATGCCATAACTTCCAACATTTGGAAATTAGCAGTACCTGCTTTTATTTCTTGAATTGCCTTTTCAGCTTCTTTTAAAGTTGAAACAACTCTTACAACAACCTTTGCACCTTTGATATCAAGTTCAACAGTCTTAGAACGATTTGAGGTTCCACGCATTTCCTTTATATCAACAGGATTTAAATCTTCTCCTGTAGCAAATTCATATGCAGTTCTGACTGCTGCTTCTGCAACACCACCAGAGGCACCAAAGATAGTACCTGCTCCGGTATATTCACCAAACGGAGAATCATTGTCTTCCGGCTGTAATGATTTAAAGTCTATACCTGCCGCCTTAATCATTTTTCCTAATTCTTGAGTTGTTATTACATAATCAGTATCCGGTCTGCCGTTTCTGCCAAGCTCAGGACGCTTGCATTCATATTTCTTTGCTGTACATGGCATCACTGCAACAACAACAAGATTATCTCTGTCTACATTATAATATTTAGGAACTAAATCTACTAAAACTGGAGATAACATAGACATCGGAGATTTGCATGAAGACAAGTGATGCAACATATCAGGATGTTGTGTTTCCAAATATCTGATCCAAGCAGGACAACATGAAGTAAACAACGGTAAATTTTCTCCTGATTTTAATCTTTCTAAAAATTCGGTCGCTTCTTCCATAATAGTCAAATCTGCTGAGAAATTCGTGTCAAACACGTAGTTAAATCCGATTTTTCTCAAAGCTGCATTCATTAATCCAATTGTGTTTTCACCCGGTTCCAACCCAAACATTTCACCTAAAGCAACACGTGTAGCAGGTGCCATCTGAACAACAACTGTTTTATCGGGATTCGTAATTTCATCCCAAACAAAATCTGTATCATTTTTAATTGATAGAGCGCCTGTCGGACAAACAGCTGCGCACTGTCCACAATTAACACAGTCAACTTCAGCCATAGGTCTTCCGTTCATCGGTTGGACTACGGTTTTAGAACCTCTGTTTGCAAAGCCTAATACAGAGTGACCTTGGAATTCCGTACAAGCTCTAACACAAGCTCCGCATAAAATACATTTATTAGGATCTCTTACAAGAGCAGGACTACTTGTATCTTTAGGTAAATATTCATCTGCAGCTTTATCTGCAAATCTTATATCCTTAATACCATATTCCTCTGCATATTGCTGCAATTCACAATTTCCGTTACGTTCACAGGTCAAACATTTCCTGTCGTGATTAGCAAGGAGAAGTTCCAATACTGTTTTGCGAATTCTTCTTGTCTTTTCTGTATTCAAATGTACTTTTATTCCGGCTTCCGGCGGCATTGTACAAGATGAATTAATCATTTTTCTTCCGTTTGGGTATTCAACTTCTACAACACACATTCTGCATGCACCAAAAGATGTCAAATCAGGTCTGTAACAGAATGTCGGAACATTCATACCTGCTTTTCTAATAACTTCAAGCAGGTTGGGTTCATTTGTAAATTCTACTTCTTTACCTTCTATTATTAAAGTTTTCTTTTCTTCTGTCATTTTATTAACCTTTCCTACTCTTTACTTATTGCCTTGAACGGACAAGCATTCAAACAAGCCTCACACTTAATACACTTAGATTGGTCAATCTTGTGAGGATTTTTAACCGTTCCTTCAATAGCTCCAACAGGACATGTTCTTGCACATTTTGTACAGCCTTTACATAAATCAGGATTGATAGTAATTTTTTTCATTGCAGTACAAACACCTGCAGGACATTTATGATCTC
>Ga0256405_10011356_pt1 | contig 11407 bp, 11 predicted proteins | sample RumenRJG_02DNA_FD_189096 | JGI IMG/M metagenome (GOLD analysis project Ga0256405, IMG submission 189096) | Bovine rumen microbial communities from Lethbridge, Alberta, Canada - RJG_02 | ecosystem: Host-associated > Mammals > Digestive system > Stomach > Rumen | place: Canada: Alberta...
GATCGTGGGCCCGGGGAACCGGTACGTCGCCGAAGCGAAACGCCAGTGCTACGGAAAAGTCGGCATCGACTTCATCGCGGGCCCGAGCGAGGTGCTCGTCATCGCGGATGAGAACGCCGATCCGGAGGTGCTCGCCGCCGATCTTCTCGCGCAGTGCGAGCACGACGTGAACGCGAAGGGCATCCTGATCACGACGAGCGAAACGCTCGCGGCGGACGTCATGGAGAAAGTCCGGGAAGAGCTCGCGGTGCTCGATACCGCGGCGATCGCGCAGAAGTCCTGGGACGACTACGGCGAAGTCATCGTGACGGTCGATCTGAAAGAGGCTGCGGAGATCGCGAACGACATCGCGCCGGAGCATCTGGAGGTCAACGTAGCGGATCCGGACAGCATCCTCGAAGACCTGGTGAATTTCGGTTCCATGTTCATCGGCGGAAACACGGCCGAGGTATTCGGCGACTATGCTTCCGGCACGAACCACACGCTTCCGACCGTCAAAGCCGCAAGGTATACGGGCGGCCTCTGGGTCGGCACGTTCCTGAAGGTGTGCTCGACGCAGTGGATGACGAAAGAGGCGTCGCAGGCGATCGCGCCGCTCGTCAACCGCATGGCGAAAGGCGAGGGGCTCACCGCGCACGCGCTCGCGGCGGAAAAGCGTTTCTGAACCGGGATCCTTCCAATCCGACGCACAAGTTCATCGTATTGACGAAGGTCAGATGCTTTGATATACTTTTTATTGTGTCGATACTTTAGTAAGTTAGAGAGTTAAATCGATAAAGCAACGAGGGAGAAGCAATTGAAGAAGACGAGTGTATTATCAGCAACATCGTTTCTCGCGATCATGGTGATCTGGTGCGCGATCACGTACGGCGGCCTGGTCACCGAGATCTTCGTTCCGTCGCCGACCGCGGTCTGGGACAAGATCGTCGAAGGGTTCACGGACGGAAGTCTCCTGGAGAACTGCTGGATCTCGACGAAACGGGTCATGATCGGATGGGCGCTCGCCGCGGTGCTGGCGCTTCCGTTCGGCATGGTGATGGCGAGGTCCCGGTCGTTCAACGCGATCATCCGCCCGATCATGGAATTCGCCAGATACCTTCCCGTCGTCGCGCTGGTGCCCCTCACGATCCTCTATGTGGGGATCGACGAAGATCAGAAGTATCTGATCATCTTCCTGGGGACGTTCTTCCAGCTGATCCTGATGATCCAGGATACGGTCTCGGGCGTCGACAAGAACATCATCAATGCGGCGCTCACGCTCGGCGCGAACAAATGGCAGGTCTATAAGGACGTGATCTTCCGGGCCGCGCTTCCGGGCGTCCTGGACGATTTCCGGATGACGATCGGATGGGCGTGGACCTATCTCGTCGTGGCGGAGATGGTCGCGGCGAGTTCGGGGCTCGGATACATCATCCTGAAGTCGCAGAGATTCATGGGGACCGACGTAATCTTCATGGGGCTGATCTTCATCGGCCTCATCGGGCTCGTCACGGACTTCCTGATGCGGCTCCTGACAAAACTCATCGTCCCGTGGTACAAGAGACTGGAAGACAACTGATGGAAAAACTGACGGTAAAGAATTTAAGCAAGATCTACGAGACGAAGAAGGGCAGCGTGACGGCGCTGAAGGACGTCTCGTTTTCGGTGGAAGAATCGGAATTCGTCGTGATCGTCGGCCCTTCCGGCTGCGGCAAATCGACGATGATCAACATCATCGGCGGGCTCGAGGAAAAGTCCGGCGGATCGGTCTTGATCGAAGGAAAAGAGGTCGAAGCGCCGGGCGCGGACCGCGGCATGGTGTTTCAGGGGTACAGCCTGTTTCAGTGGCTGAACGTCCAGGAGAATGTTGAGCTCGGGCTGAAGATGAAAGGGGTCCCGAAGAAGGAGCGCGCGGAGATCGCCGGGGAATACGTCGACATGGTCGGCCTGTCGCAGTTCCGGGACGCGATGCCGGACGAGCTCTCGGGCGGCATGAAGCAGCGGGTCGCGATCGCCAGGACGCTTGCGAACGACCCGGAGATCCTGCTGATGGACGAGCCGTTCGGCGCGCTCGACGCGCAGACGCGGATGGTGATGCAGGAAATGCTGTCGGGCATATCGGAGAAAACGAAGAGCACGATCCTTTTCATCACGCACGATATCGACGAAGCGATCCTGCTCGGGGACCGGGTGATCGTGATGACCAAGCGGCCGGGGCAGGTCAAGGCCGAGCTCGAGATCCGGCTCGACTGTGAACGGAACCATGAAGTCTTCACCGACGAAGGCTTTATCGAAATAAAAAAGAAAATCATGAGTATGTTATGGGATGAAATGTCTTTGAAAGGAGAGAAAGAATGAAGAAGTTACTGATCGTCCTGATGTCCGTCGTCATGATCCTCGCGATGGCGGGATGCGGGAGCAAGGGCTCCGGCGAAAAGAAAGAGGAAAAGAACGAAAAGTTCACGATCGCGTTCTGCACGTGGGCGGGCTACGCGCCGCTGTTCATCGCGCAGGACCAGGGGTACTTCGAGGAGAAAGGCCTCGACGTGGACATCCAGATCATCGAGGATGAGTCGACGTACGGTTCGCTGTTCTCGTCCGGCTCGATCCAGGCGCTCGGGCAGGTGCTCGACAGAGACCTCGTCCAGTTCGCCGGCGGCGCGCCGGAAGGGTACGTCTGTACGATGGACGCTTCGACGGGAGGCGACGGCCTCGTTGCGAAGAAGGGCGTCGGATCGGTCGACGACCTGAAGGGCAAAACCGTCGCGCTCGACAAATCGGCGACGTCGTACTATTTCTTCATGCAGGTGCTGAAAGACAGCAATATCAAGGAAGAGGACGTCACGATCTCCGACATGGGGAACGATGAGTCCGGAGAAGCGCTGCTTTCCGGTAACGTCGACGGCGCGGTCACCTGGGAGCCGATCCTGAGCCAGTGCGCCGACAAGGGTAAGCTGCTCGCTTCCTCGAAGGAGTACGACAAGACGATCATCGACGTGCTCACGGTATCGACGGAGTACGCCAAGGAGAACCCGGACATCTACGACGACCTGAAGGAATGCTGGAACAAGGCCGTGGCGTATCTCAACGACAACTTCGACGAAGGCTGCGAGATCATGGCGAAGGGCCTGAGCCTCGACGCGGAGGAAGTCAAGGAAGAGTGCGCGGGCATCACGTTCTACGATGAGAAGATGAATGAGGAATTCGCGGATACCTCCAAGGAAGGCAACGTTTACGAGACCGCGAAGGAGATGGCGTCGTTCTGGAAAGAAAAGGGCGAGATGGATACGGACGACATCGACGGATTCTTCCCGACGCTCGATCTCGAATAAGAAAGACATCCCGGAAAGACAATGAGATAGACTGTGAAAGCCGCCGGGAACGGCGGCTTTTCCTTTGCGCGTTTTGCTCTTGAAAGACCGGCAGGATGTGGTAAACTAAAAATGGAAATATATGTGCGGCGGAGAGATCAGAATGGATATTGACGAGAACATCGGAAAGAAAATTGACCTTCACATGCATTCGACTTTTTCAGACGGAGTATTCACGCCGACGGAACTGGTCGAACTCAGGAAGAAAGAGGGATACGACGTCGTCGCGATCACGGACCACGACGGCTGCAAGGGCGTTCCGGAGGCGCTTTCCGCGGGCGAAAAGGCCGGCGTGAAGGTGATCCCCGGGATCGAGATCGGCACGGTGGACCGGGACGGGAGAGAGAACCACATCCTGGGATACGGCATCGATCCCGACAACAAGCCGCTGCTCGATCAGATGCAGGTCATCAAGGACTACAGAGACAAGCGGAACCAGAAGCTCCTGTGGTATTTTCAGGAGAAGGGCTACGATATCAAATACGAGGATCTGATCAAGAAACCGGACCAGGAATACGTCGCAAAGCCGGACTTCGCGTGGGTGTTCGTGAACCGCGGCTACGTGCAGTCGGTGAGCGAAGCGTTCCGGTCGGAGAAGTTCCTCGCGGCCAAAGCCGTGCAAGCGCTGAAGCAGATGCCGTATCCGGTGGACGAGGCGATCCGGCTCATCCAGGGCGCCGGCGGCGTCGCCGTGCTCGCGCACCCGATGAAACTGAAGGGGCTCGGAGAGAAGAGCACGGACGCGTTCTTCAACAACCTGAAAGAACACCTCGCGATGCTCAAGGGATACGGGCTGTACGGGATGGAATGCTATCATCCTTCGGCGTCGGCGGAAGACTCGGCCCGGCTCGCGGAGATCGCAAAGGAGATGGATCTGAAGATCACACGGGGATCCGATTATCACGGCCCCGAGAACAAGAAACGTGCGTAAGTGATAACAATTCAATAAAGCGTGATAACTACCAAAGGAGGAACTGGAGATGGTAAAGGTAGATTTCATCAGAAACAAGATCGCTGCTGCGATCAGGACCGAAAAGGACTTCAGCAAGGCGCTGGGATCCGATGTGGACATGGTCTTTCTGCTCCACGCGAACATCATGACGGTGGAGGACTGTATCAAGAAGATACACGACGCCGGCAAGAAAGCGATGGTGCATATCGATTTCGCGGAAGGAATCGGGAAAGACCGTTACGGCATCGAATTTCTGGCCGAAAAGGGAGTGGACGGCATCTGCACCACGAGGACGAACATCGTCAAGATGGCCAGAGAAGCGGGACTGATCACCCTGCAGCGTTTTTTCATGATCGATTCCCACTCCGTCGCGACGTCGATCGAATCGATGAAGATCTCGAACCCGGACATCATCGAGATCATGCCGGCGATCGTGACCAAGAAGATCAAGGAATTCGCGTCGCTCGTCGACGTACCGATCATCGCGGGCGGCCTCGCCGACAGCGAAGACGAAGTGCGTGAGGCGATCGCGGCGGGCGCCGACTGCGTCTCGACCGGGGAAACGAGCCTCTGGACGCTGAAGATCTGACGGCGGGCGCCGAAACAAACGCCACAGGAAAAGAGTTGCCCGGGCATCCCCGGGAGGAAGGCTGACTATGAAGATCGAATTCTGCGGAGCGACGACGGGCGTCACGGGCTCCTGCCACCTCGTCAAAACGGACAAACACAACGTGCTGCTGGACTGCGGGCAGTTCCAGGGCGGAAAGGCGCAGGACGCGATGAACCGCGACCCGTTCCCGTTCGACCCGAAGGACGTCGAATGCATGATCCTTTCCCACGCGCACATCGACCACTGCGGGCGGATCCCGCTCCTCGTGAAGCGCGGGTTTTCGGGACCGATCTACTGCACGTCCGCGACGGCGGACCTGCTGAAGGTCATGCTGGAGGACAGCGCCTACATCCACGAGAAGGACGCGGAGTGGGAAACGAAACGGAACGAACGCGCGGGCGGAGAGCCGGTCGAGCCGCTCTATACGATCGAGGACGCCGACAAGGCGCTCGAGTTCGTGCGGCCGATCCAGTACGACCAGCAGATCGACATCAATGAAGACATGAAGATCGTCTTCAACGACGCGGGCCACATCCTCGGCTCCGCGATCACGGAACTCTGGGTGAAAGAAGACGGAAAAGAGACGAAGATCGTGTTCTCCGGCGACCTCGGGATGATGGACCGCCCGATCCTGCGGGATCCGACGATCATCAAAAAGGCGGACTGCGTGATCATGGAATCGACGTACGGCAACCGGCTGCACCCCGACAATTCCATGGACGTGAAGAAGCTCATCGACATCATCATCAAAACGGTCGGGCGGGGCGGATGCGTCGTCATCCCTTCGTTTGCGGTCGGCAGGACGCAGGAGCTCCTGTACGAGCTCAACAAGTTCTACGACGCCCATACCGAATACGACGAAAAACTGGACAAGATCCACGTATACATCGACAGTCCGATGGCGACGACGGTCACCGAAGTCTTCCGGAAGAACGCGCAGGTGTTCGACGAAGACGCGCGGAACTATATCCTGAGCGGAGACGATCCGCTCGATTTCAAGAATCTGAAATTCACGAGAAGCACCGAGGAATCCAAGGCGCTGAACGCGGACAAGAAAGCGAAGGTCATCATCTCCGCGAGCGGCATGTGCGAAGCGGGCAGGATCCGGCATCATCTGAAGCACCATCTCTGGGACCCGAAGTCGAGCGTCGTCTTCGTGGGATACCAGGCGGCCGGAACGCTCGGCAGGACGCTTCTCGAAGGGAAGAAGGACATCACGCTGTTCGGCGAGGCGATCCACGTCGAGGCGGAGATCTACAACCTCGAGGGATTCTCGGGGCACGCGGACCAGAAAGGGCTTCTGGCCTGGCTGTCCGGCTTTGAGAAACCGCCGAAGCAGGTGTTCCTCGTCCACGGGGAAGAGCAGGCCAAGCTCGACCTCGCGGCTTTGATCAAGGAAAAGCTCGGATACGAACCCGTGCCGGTCCTCGGAAACGCGGAATATGAACTGGACGCTTCGTCCGACGACCTCGAGATCCTGAACGAAGAAACGGCGGAGCACGAAGCCGCCGCGTGCGAAGACGTGCAGGCGGTCCGGGCGCAGATCTCCGCGATCCACGGGGAGCTGGAAAACATCATTTACAACACGAATATCGCGCTCGGGAAAGAGATGCCGAAAGAGAAACTCGCGAAGATCCGGAACATCATCCAGGATCTGAACAAGTCGTCCATGGATCTCGCGAGCGTGATCATAGAGGACAGGGATCCGGATGCGGCCGGACCGGAAGGGAAGGAAGACACCGAAGCATGACCGGCATGACCTGGCTCAAAAAAGGAATGCAGGCGGGGCTTCCGATCGGGCTCGCATATTACGCCGTCTCTTTCACGTTCGGAATGGCCGCCGTGAAGGGCGGGCTTTCCGTATTCGAAGCGACGATGATCTCGGTGCTGAACCTGACCTCCGCGGGGCAGTTCGCGGGGATCGAAGTCATGTTCGGCGCCGGCACGCTGGTCGAGATGGCGATGACGCAGTTCATCATCAACCTCCGGTACAGCCTGATGTCGTTCACGATCTCGCAGAAGCTGGAGCGGGGCGTCCCGCTGTTCCACCGGTTTATTGTGGCGTTCGGCGTCACGGACGAGATCTTCGGCGTCACGGCGGCGCAGGAGGGGAAAGTGAGCCCGCTGTTCAACTACGGCGCCATGCTGATGGCGATCCCGGGCTGGAGCCTGGGGACGCTTTCGGGCGCGATCTCGGGAAGCGTGCTTCCGCAGGTCATCACAAGCGCGCTCGGCGTCGCGATCTATGCGATGTTCATCGGGATCATCCTGCCGCCCGCGAAACACGACCGGAACGTGCTTTACGTGATCGGCGCCGCGATGGCGGTGTCGTTCCTGTTCCACCACGCGCCGGTCCTGTCGAAGATCTCGGAAGGCACGACGATTTTGATCGTCACGGTCCTCGTGGCGGGCGCGGCCGCGTATCTGCTGCCGCACCGGGAAGCCGCGCCGCCGGCAGCGGAAGGGGGTGCGCGCTGATGGAGAATTACTGGCCCTACGTCATCGTAATGGCGGCCGTTACCTATCTCGTCCGCGTGGTGCCTTTGACCGTGATGCGGAGGGAGATCACGAACGACTACATCCTCTCGTTTCTGTATTACGTACCGTACGCGTGCCTTGCCGCGATGGTCTTTCCGGCGATCCTGTATTCGACGGACTGGATGATCTCGGCCGCGCTCGGGCTCGCCGCGGCGCTCGTGACCGCGTATTTCGAACGCAGCATGTTCACGGTCGCGCTCGTTTCCTGCGGGACGGTGTTCGTCGCGGAGCGGGTGCTGGAAGCAGCCGCGGGGTAGAAAGAAGCGGGCGTTTGTGGTACAATAACCATACTGACGATATTATGATCACAATATTCATTTGAGGATTCATAAGAGGTAGAAGAATGAAGAAATTAGGAATCATGGGCGGCTTCGGCCAGGAAACGACAGTCGCTTTTTACAGAGGCATCATCGACCGGATCAAAGCGAAGTACGGAGACGAGTGCCTTCCCGACATCACGATCGAGAGCATGAGCATTTTCGAAGTGCTGGATCTCTGCGAGCACGGTCGCTACGCGCCGGTGACGGACTACCTGACGGACGGGATGCGGAATCTGGACAGCGCCGGCTGCGACATCATCGCGATGGCGGGCGTGACGCCGCATATCGTGTTCCCGGAAGTGGAAGCGCACACCAGCAAAGAGATGGTCAGCATGGTCGACGTGGCGTGCAGTTCGGCGGCCGCGGACGGGTATGAGAAGGTGGCTTTGATCGGAACGAAGCCGACGATGTCGGGCACGTTCATGCAGTGGGCGTTCGGCGCGAAGAAGATCGAGATCGTAACGCCGAATGAACAGGAAATGGACGAGATCGACAGGATCATACGGTACGAGTTCGAGCAGGGGATCGTGAAGCCGGAGAGCAAACAGCGCATCCGCGACATCGTGAAACGGCTCGACGACGAGAACGACATCGAGGCGGTGCTTCTCGGCGCGACGGAATTCTCGCTCGTATTCGGAGACAAAGACTTTGTCGTGCCGACGATCGACATGATGGGCGCTTTGATGGACAAATTGTCCGGAATGATTATTGACTGATAAGACGAACGAAACAAGGAGGTTCTGATGGAATTATTTGGACTTGACGAACTCGGGATCAAGCCGTCGGCGTGCTACCGCAACCTGGAGGCGCCGCTTCTCGTGGAGAAGGCGCTGGAAAGAGGCGAGGGCAGACTGACCGACACGGGCGCGCTCAACGTGCTGACCGGGAAGTATACGGGCCGGTCTCCCAAGGATAAGTTTATCGTGGATTCGGAAGCCGTACACGACAAGATCGCGTGGGGCAGCGTGAATATGCCGACGGACCGCGAGACGTTCGACGCGATCAAGCAGGAGATGATCGACTACCTCGAGGGGAAAGAAGTGTTCGTCTTCGACGGATTCGCGGGCGCAGATCCCAAATATACGAGAAAATTCAGAGTCATCAATGAATTCGCTTCGCAGAACCTGTTCATCAGAGACCTTCTGATCCGCCCGACCGCGGAAGAACTCGCGGACTTCGGCGACGCGGACTTTACGGTCCTCGTTACGCCGGGCTATAAATGCGACCCGGAGAAGTTCGGGATCCATTCGGAAGCCGCGATCATGATCGACTACGAGAATCATTTCGTGATCATCGCGGGATCGCAGTACGCGGGCGAGATCAAGAAGTCGGTGTTCAGCGTCATGAACTACGTGATGCCGGTGGAGGAAGACATCCTGCCGATGCACTGCTCCGCGAACATGGACCCGGAGACGGGCGACACGGCGGTGTTCTTCGGCCTTTCCGGAACGGGGAAGACGACGCTTTCGGCGGACCCGAACCGGGCGCTGATCGGAGACGACGAGCACGGATGGTCGGACGACGGCGTGTTCAACTTCGAGGGCGGCTGCTACGCGAAGTGCATCGACCTGGAAGAGGAGCGGGAGCCCGAGATCTTCCACGCCATCAAGTTCGGCGCGGTCTCGGAGAACCTGATCATCGACGACGATACCAGAAAACCGGATTATACCGACGGTTCGCTCACCGAAAACACGAGGGTGGGCTATCCGATCGATTTCATTTCGAACGCGAAGATCCCGGGATACGGCGGGATCCCGAAAGTGGTCGTGTTCCTGACCGCGGACGCGTTCGGCGTTCTTCCGCCGATCAGCAAGCTCTCGAGAGACGCGGCGATGTACCAGTTCGTAACGGGATTCACCGCAAAGGTCGCGGGGACCGAGCGCGGGATCACGGAACCGGTCCCGACGTTTTCAACATTGTTCGGAGAGCCGTTCATGCCGTGCGATCCGGGGAAATACGCGGAGATGCTCGGCGACCGGCTGGACAAATACGGAACGCAGGTCTATCTCGTGAACACAGGCTGGTCCGGAGGCCCTTACGGCGTCGGACACAGAATGAAGCTTTCGTACACGCGCGCGATGGTGACGGCCGCGCTGAACGGCGCCCTGAAGGACGTGGAGTACAAGCATGACGACCGGTTCAACGTGGAGATCCCGCTGACCTGTCCGGAAGTCCCGTCCGGGATCCTCGACCCGAGAGAGACCTGGGAAGACAAAGACGCGTACGACGAACAGGCCGAGAAACTCGCCGAGATGTTCGTCGAGAACTTCGCGAAGAAGTACCCCGACATGCCCGAAGAGATCACAGCCGCCGGCCCCAAGCCGCTTCGGTAAAGGGGACGGTTCTCAACTTGACATTTTTGCGCAATCGGAACCGGCTTTACAATAAAATGAAAAATAACACCTTTGGTACGGTCTGTGCCAAAGGTGTTTTTCTGTTGAGGCTGCGTCGTCTGCTTATCCGGCAGGGTCCGCCGGCTTTACATTTTTGATTTCGCCCGGCGGACGATGTTGTAGTTGAGCCCGGTCAGCCGCGTCGTCTGCGGGATGCTGACGCCCCAACGGAACAACTTCTTTAAGTAGCGGTCCCTGATGTCGTTGCTGAACTCCATGATTCCTGCGGGAGAAGGTTTTGATAAAACGCCGCAGATGATCCGGCGCGCCTCGACGTCGCTCAGCGCTTTTGTCGGTTCGAGCTCCAGATCGACGTCAGGCCCGCAGGCCGAATGAAACTCGTCGAACCCGGCTTTGCCGCCGAAGTAGTCCAGCGCGAGAGCTGTGTCGCAAAGACCGGCGCCGTCGACGTAATCGGCGTAACTGCTCCAACGGTAATCGGCCATTTTGCACATGCCCGCCTTTTCCGGATTCCGATGCACATAGTGGATCACAGTCAGAAGATACTCCGCCGTGTCGATGCTCTCGCTGCGGAAGCGGTCCTGGAACAGATAGCCCGACCTGCCGTATTTCGCGTTGAAGTACTTGGAATACCGGACCTCCAGACTCTGCATAACGAGTGAGAACTGTTTCTTATCGTCGTGCACGACCAGGTGGACATGATTGGTCATCAGGCAGTACGCGATCAATTCAAACCCGAATTTTTGTTTGACTTCCTTGACCTTCTCCAGAAACGACTCGTAATCCTCATCTTCCAGAAACAGATCCTGGCGGTTGATCCCTCTGACGATGATGTGCATGAAACCGCTGTCACCGATCACTCTTTGGATTCTTGGCATAGCAACTCCTTTCTTCCTGCGGATACTTTGATTTTACTATGCCGGCGCCGGCGTTTCAGCCTAAAAGATAGAAGAAAAAACGAGAAAAAACGAAGTTGTTCCCCATAGAAAAACTGGAATGCCATCGCTGACATTCCAGTTGATTACAATCAAAACCGTCATCGCGCGTGTGCGGCTTGTGAAGTCGGTTCCGATTGCGCACCTTCGCTGTCGCATTTCCCAAGCCGACTGAAGTCGGGGCGAAATGCGCAAAAATGACAAATCGAGAACCGTCCCCTTTACGAAAAGGTTAGCAGATCGCGCGGATCCAGCCTTCGGGCGCTTCTACGGTGCCTTCCTGGATGCCGGTGAGCGTTTCGTAGAGTTTCGCGGTGACCGGGCCGACTTCGTCCATGCCTTTTCCGA
>Ga0256405_10011358_pt1 | contig 11406 bp, 13 predicted proteins | sample RumenRJG_02DNA_FD_189096 | JGI IMG/M metagenome (GOLD analysis project Ga0256405, IMG submission 189096) | Bovine rumen microbial communities from Lethbridge, Alberta, Canada - RJG_02 | ecosystem: Host-associated > Mammals > Digestive system > Stomach > Rumen | place: Canada: Alberta...
AAATATTCACTCCTTTACATTTAAGAACAATAACAGGACGAGATTGCTCCCGTCCTGTTATTTCATTAGCTTGTTAGTTCAATTAGCAGTATTCGTTATGCCATGAAGAATGCCTTCGCATTGGATGCATTATTCAAATCAACATCGGCGGGAATATCCTTAGATGCACTATTGAAAGCTCCCTTTGCAGACATCTTCTCAAACAGAGAAATGATCTCGTTCCACTTGGACAGATCGTCAGCCAGATCATTGATCTTGCGGATTTCCTTGTCCTTGAACTTCTTCCTCGGAAGCACTGCAGTAGCTGCGCCATGGAGATAAGCAAGAGATTCTCTGAGCTTAGCAGGATCAATGCCAGCGGGGTCAACGACCACCTGATAGCAAGACTCGCAGATCAGAGCATTCTTACCGAACACTTCTGCAATTGCTTCCATCTTGGGAGTATATGCAGACGGAGTTAAAGACCGATCCTTATACTCCTGAATGGTAATCAGATTACCTGCATGATTGCAGTTCTGCTGGATATCCATCAGCTTCTTGGAAACCTCAGGAGTAGCAGTTACAATCTTGTGGGCGGCACGAATATCCTTCTTACCAAGGGATTCGTTACGAGTCTTGAACTCCGGCTTCTTATAGCCATCGTTCTTCATCTTCTTCTTGTTCTTCTTGGCCTTCTTCTGAGCATAATTATACTCATGAGAATACCACTTCTTGTTCTTATTCTTCTTTTTCTTTTTAGACATAACACATGTCCTCCTTAGAATAAAATATTTTTGATAACTGGCGCCAATTATCAAATAAGAAATGCAGACGAGATTACTCCCGTCTGCATTCTATCGGTATAATATATATTTGAATTTCAAACTCATCTAATACACTATACCAATGCAGGTAGTACTGTATTGGTATGTTAGTGCATTCATTTAAAATTAAATAGCGGAGATCCCATATGCACTCTGAAGCATATCAAGGAACTTCTGATGATTCTCATAGAACTCTTTCCAGTAGTCCACACGAGCACCAGAATAATGGATAGGCAAACTCTTATCAAAGAATCCAATTGTAGAAATCTGTTCCATGTTTTTCATGGTAGCAGTGTCAGTTCCAGCATACAAACCAGTTTCTTCATCCTTGGTCATAGATTCGACATCGGACTGTTTAGGAACTTCTGGATACGGATATGCATCCAGACGTTCATCCATAATATCATCATAATGCATATACTGAGCAATATCAAAATGCTGCATGTGCTCAGTACCAACACAAGTCAATGCCCACTGAGGACCTAAATGATTCTTATCGTAAGCAATCATTTTACCCTCGATAATTTCGGTATATCCCTGATCGATCGGTTTGTATGTATAGAAACAATCATCCGCTTCAGAGTATGCGATATTACCACTCGTTGTAGAAACAGGAATGACCATATTGTTATCGAAATATAAAGAAGAGATGGCCAACCATCCCTGTTCGTTGACTATATTAACCAGACGGTCCAGCATGCTCATAGGTACTTTACGCCCCTTTCATAATGGATATGATTATAGTATTGTTGCGTAAGGTTTAATATGCTGATAGAAGAACCTCGGGATTTTCTCTCCAATCATTAATACGAATAATCTTAGCTCTATATGGAAAATCTTCAGATGCCTCACTAACAATGCCAGTATCTGGATCTGCTACAATTAAAATATCAATTCCCGAGTTAAGTAATAGCCGTTTACAGATAGCACATGCATTTGCATTCTTCACAACATCTTTTGTTACCATATCATATCCATATAGATACATAGTAGCACCAAGCATTTGGTCTCGTGATACTGCCAGCATTGCATTTTGTTCAGCATGAATAGAATAGCATAAATTATAATTGGTGCCTCTTTTATATTCGGAATCTGTTAATCTCCTACAGATTCCTATATCACAACAATTTACACATTTACTTGGAGATCCATTATATCCAGTAGAAATTATTCTATCGTCTTTAACAATGACTGCACCAAATTGTTTACTAAGACATGTAGATCTCCAAGATACTGTTTTAGCAATCTCAAGATAATGAAAATCTTTTGTTAACCTTGTGATCCTCTCACTCATAGCGGTCTTCTCCTCTCTAGGTAATTGTAATAACCATATTTACTATATGGCATAATATACACTACTCTTTTCTTTGCTCTGGTTACTGCGGTATACCTAAGTCTGGCTGCGTACTCAGCGTCTGCATAACCAAGATATCGATCCATGAATACAATAGAATCATATGTAGCACCTTGACTCAAATGCGTTGTAATTGCATGAGCATATTCAAATTTCTTTTCTCCTACTGTATACTGTTTATCATTCTTTTTCTCTTCAAATGGTTTCTGTAGATATATCCCATCAGCAATCAATCCATCATAATAATCATTATCAATAAATGCAGGTCTAAAGTCAAGAAAATAATTTTGTGAATTCTGATTCACATCTGCTTTTCCTACTGTATGTACTGCATATCCCTGTGTGCCATTGGTAAGAGGATAGTCTCCTATCATGATAGACCATTCGTTTCTACGACAGATTAATCTCTCACCTTTCTTTGGAAACGGTGAAGTTGTTCCAATGATGTGTTCTCTATATAGTTCTGTATATCTAGTTCGATCTCTATTATTTACAGTTAATGTAATATCATTATGTGTAAAGAATGGAAGATATCTAAAGAATGTTTGATCAATATCGGATTGACCTTTTAAGAATTTGACTTCATTGTGATAATCAGATATATAGATAGGAAGATCATATCTGAACCTGGAGGCCAAGTCAATAATTTCAGAATCCTTTTCTTGACGCATGATTTCTTCAATCATATAATCCAAATTGCTCATATTGAAACATTGTTCACCGGCAACTGGAGGAAGTTGAAAAGGATCTCCGATCTCCAAAATAGGAACATTATATCCAAGAATCATATTTTCAAAATCTTTTGGTAAGAAAGATGCCTCATTTACTACTACAAGTTTTACTGTAGATGGAATACTTTTCCGTTTCTTAAATTTTGTAATAACAACTGGAGACCCTCGTTTAATTACTGGTTTACCCTCTTTATATAAGATAGTATCATAAGCTTCCATAAATGTAGAATGAATTGTCTTAGCTAAAATACCATTCTGTCTCATTACATTAACTGCTTGACCTGTGTAAGCAGTTACATAACATTGAGATTGATCATAACCAAGAGCTTCTACAAGATATCGAAGAAGATAGTCTTTACCAACGCCTGCTAAACCACCAAGACGAAATACCATATTGGATTTATTCTTCTTAGTATGAATCCATTCTTTAATTAGTTTATATGCTTCGTGTTGCTGTCCTGTTAACGTATCCTCAGGAATATGATTGTTATCTACAATTAACGGTTTATGTGGATGCTTCTTTTTCTTAGCCATTATTTAAACTCCTCTTATTTAAACATAGCCGCTTTAAATACATCTCTGATAAAATGCATAATTGGAATAATCACAATACTTGGAATCAGAAAAATACTAACAAACCCTCCAATAATAATCTTACCGAAGATTGTAGTATCTTTACATACTTGCTTCATTATTCTGACATATACTGCATATTGTGGTGTCTCTGGTTTATCTTCATATTCTCTATCCCATGGTTCTCGTGCACATTCTCCTAATAGCCAAAATATACTAAATGCTATTATCGATAAAAGAAGAATTCCTGTAGCAGTTGCTGTCATTCAAACACCTCCGTGACATTCTTATAATCTTATCTAATCATGTGTGGTGAATAAAATGAGAACAAGTATCATTGATACCGCAAATAAACAGATCTTAAAAGTATATGCTGCAAGAACCTATGATCGTTGGCATCCTTGCACTGGATATGTAGAGATAAACGCTCCTGAATATTTACCATCCACTCCTCAAAATAATGGAATAGAGCAGTTTGGATTAAACAGGAGACTATTTGCTAATACAAACTATCCGTCTATATCCAAAGCTGTAAACATTTCTCATAGTATCACATTGAAGATATTACGAGGAACTGGATATAGTAGATACTTTCCAAAAGGGACTGAATTTCTTCTGCTAACTCCTAGTGGTGAAATTGAAGATGGATATCTTATTATGGTATAAGGAGGTATCACAATGGAATATAGAACATTAGCTGAAATATTAGAACGAGATGATCGTTACGATGTAAATAAGATTACATATTTTACTCATACGGCCGATGAAGATTTAATCATCCCTGATCTTAATCTGATTGATAAATATCGTAGATTTATTGCACCTTATGTAGTTCAGTATACTATGACAAAAAGAGAACGAGATTTCTATCGTTGTAGACCATATCAATTAGCATATGATGTTTATGGTACTCCAGATCTTGGTTTGTTGATCATGATCTTAAATGACAAGGAGTGTCCATCTAAGTTTATTTTGAGAAAGAGAATCAGCTTAATTCCACCAAATAGAATTGGTGAATTGTATGAAACAATTACTACTAGATCTTCTGAAAGACTTGAAGATAACTGGGCAGAGCAATTAAAAGATATGGAAAGATAAAATATATGGGGACTCAGATGAGTCCCCATATTTATTTTTATTCTGCAGGTTCTGTGTTCTCCACAGGTTCTTCAAGGTTTTCAAACTCAACATCCTGAGTTTCTTCCTCAGTAACATCCTCAACTTTAGCAGCTTCTTCAGCCGCTCTGGCCTCCTGTTCTCTTCTCTCCTCCATCTGCTGATTAGTAATTTTATTGGCGGTACTTTCAGCAACAATACGAGTGAGAACGTCAATGTCACCCCAGATATCAACCTTATGGCAATACTTGCATTCTCTCATGATACAAGCAGGTTCTGGGTCCATAACACCATTCTCAGTAGTAACAATAACTGAGAACTTGAACTTATCAACATCTTCTTGCTCTACCTTAGCCTGATACTGCTGCTGATAAGTCTGGTTGGTACCATAGAGGAGCTTAGCCTTGGCCATATGTTTCTTCGTGAAAGCTTCCATCTGGCAATTACATACACCAGTATTAGCAAGAAGCTTGGTAGTCACATGATCATGGGTAAGCTTCTCATTCTTCGTCTTAATTTCATTATACTCCTCATCGGAAAGAGTGGCTTCATCGAAGTCATCATTCTTTTCGATTTCCAGGAACAATACGTTCTCTTCATAGTTAATGGTAATTTCATGCTTCTGCGGCATCTTCTTTTCCTCCTATAATATAATAATCTATTTACTCGTGTCGGCTAAGAACAGCCTGAAAGGTTGCCATAGCAACACCTTCAATAACCTCTTCAGTTAATTCCGGAATATTCTCTCTGATGTTATATAAAATCAGCATACGCTGAATATCAGAAACAGGTAGGCCAATATAATAATCGATCGTTTGCTTATCAGGTAATAGCTGGGACACAATTGGATGCTCTCGATTTAGACGATCTCTTATTACTACTCGAGGATGATACGCACCAACCTGAGTGTATTGACCTTTTGTAAAATCATAGCTTACACCAATCTTGAATGTCCCAGTTGGATCACTTAGTCCCTTAGATTTAATGTCATAATTATATTTTTCAACGTGGTCAGTAAAATATTTCGATACAGTAATTCGTATTAATGGAAGAGTATTCGTCATTGCATTTCACACCTTTCTACATGCTAGTTTTGATTTTCTTTTATATACATGTAGAATTGTCAAGAAACTTTCATTTTACCTCCAGAGACTGTCAATGATGTGATATCTTGTTGTTTATTTCTCCAAGATAAGTGCATGAATCCATCTTTATCTCTGGGATACATTAACCATTCTTCAGTTTCATCATATCTCAATTTCGGTCTTGCTGTAGTAACTGGCTTCATCAAATCTATAAATGTTTCAGCTTCAGCCATCTCAAGTTTCTCATTATCAATCAATCCAGATGGTCTACCCATACCAAGATCCATCTTACCCATAGTCATCTCACGGATTTCATCCGCTTTCGCATTTACTTCATCTGTCATCGTTAATCGGTACACTGGCTGTGTTGCAATATCATCCATTAGCTGAATCTTACTATTCTTACCAACGAATGGTTGTAAGAAATACTTAATTGCATCCGTATCGTCACCACGGAATTTCAATGCTCTGAAACTCAGATAATATCTCTCTTCATCTAAGTCATATTCAATAACAATCGAGATATTCACATCGATATTCTTCAGCATGCTATATGACTCTGAGATATTACCAGTACCAACTTTCTTACTGATATCTTTATCCTTCTTTTCTCTGGCTTCCTCTAATTTTGCAACGCCATCTCTGTTAAACTGAGATGCTGTAATAACAGGGATGTCAAGCTCAACTGCAAGATCATGCAGTTGATTACTTACATCTGCTAACTGATTTCTTTTCTCACTGTTAGCAACCTGAGGAGGACGAAGACGTTCAATATAGTCCTGGATAATGACAATAACTTCTCTACCAGAAGCATCAAGTTCTTGAACCATTCCACGAATATCAGGAACACCGATATCCATGTTACCGTAGTATCTAAACTCAATGTCAATATCCATCTCGTCTTCTACAACGCAGAATCCACCCTTCTTAAGAATACTAAAGATCTCTTTGATGTTGTGATCTTTAATTTTACCAGTACCACCAAAAATACCATAGATTCTTAAGAAAGTTTCCCAGATATTATTTTCCTGTGAGATAAATAAGATGGTAGGTCTCTTTGTCGGATCTTTGTGAGGTCTGGTTTTATTGTATAACTTAATCTGTTTCATTAAATTTAATAACAAACCAGATTTAAATCCACCAGTCGCACCAATGAAGTTATATACACGAGCATCCTCAAATCCACCATTCAGCATCTTATTTAATCCTTGCCAACCAGTCTGCAAGAAATGACTATCACTCAATGCTCTTTCAGCAGCTTCCTGCATAATGATATTGAATGTATCCTCATCTGTCAGATTAAATCTATTATCAGATCTGGCTTTTCTCTGTGCACTCGTCAGATCATTTAACATCGTCTGGAAGAAATTGATCGCATTATCACAATCTGCTGCATCCTTACCAAACTCATTTGCGTTTAAATCTTCTACCATCTTCAGCATTGCATCTTTATATGCATGCATAAAAATAACATTCAACTGACTATAAACCATATCATTAACGAACTTAACATCACTTGTTCCCATCTGATTATGAGGTAAAGCGTTGATAATATCCCGATTAATGATTGCCCAATATTTCTTACTAACTCTATCTTCGATATATTTGAAAACGATCTTTGTGGACGTGATACCTTTTTTCAATCTTGCCTCCAGAAAATATTTGATAAAAAGATATCTTGCCATTTTAGATTCGGTCTGCTTAAATTTACTTTCATCCATATAAGAAACATAATGTTCCAGATTGGATAAATTAGAAAATGTAATTGTTCTATTTGTATAGTTTAATAAATATTCACAGTACAGGTCCAATGTGTCCAAGTCGACAAAAATAGGAAGCTTGTCTGTCTTTTTAAGCATTTTAATATATGGTGCGACTGCCAAGCTTACTCACCTCCGCTCATAGTATAATTAAGTTCGGCAATTAATTTACAATGACGTGTGAGTTAGCACCAACATTAACTCACTACTCCTCTTTCAGAATTCGTTTAAAATCATCCAGAGTTATTTTTGCAGCGAGGCTATTTTTATCGACAATTGTAGGAATAATTTCTGTCTCGTAATAACGATACATGATTTCACTCATGTCTAAATTATTATCCATACAATAAGCAAATTTTTCTTTTCTTTCGTGATTCTTTTGCTCCGATTCCTCTTCTGCTTTCGTCTTGATTTTCTTTACAATACTAAATCGTTTATCTTTACGATATCTGGATTCTAATACAGCAATCTTATCAATAGAATCTATGGAATCTCCTCGAGTGATACGAAGTGTGATGAGATCATTCTCTTTGGTGTCTTCAATCAATTCATCAATCGCTTCAATGATATCTTCGATTGGATAATTATCCATTAATTTCTTATTGACATGCAAATCCAAATAATTTGCTGAATCTGGATTTATATACTGCTCAACTTTAAATTGACTCCGATCAGCATTATGCATGCCAACAACAACATAGCCTGCATTTTTGCCACCTCGCTCTAATAATGTGAATGGTCCTACATAGTAAAATTGATCACGTATCTCCTGATATTGATGAATGTGACCAAATAGAATAGGACCTTTACATGATTGCTTTAACTTATCTACTTCATATACATAAGTCTTGGTGCTTATGTGTTCTGATTCTTGAATAAAATACTTCATCGTATCAATTACACCATGACCAAGAATTATATCATACCTCTTATCACATGTAATATATTGATCAATATCTTTTAATTCTTTTGGTTTTACATCTGGTAATACCAAAGCTTTATAGTCATCCCAGATTGTAATTTCTTCAACTTGTTCATAAATACGAAAATCTACATTATCGTCATTCAGTGTATATGAACGAATATTCGATAACTGATCATTATCGTGAGATTGTGTTCCTTTAATGATAATAACGGTAGCATTCTTCTTACGAGCAAGTTTATAGACCTGATCAATAAACCACATATAAACTTCTGAATATTCAGAGTTTAATGAGATAATTGTATGTAATATATCACCTAGAATAAAAATACCATCAAGGTATTTGTATTTCTTTACTTCTTTGAAAAAGTGTTCCTTCAGTTGCCTCTTCATTTCTTGTGCTGTTACATTCCGATTACCAATATGTAAATCAGCCAGACACACAAATATTTTGAAATCTCTCATAGTCTTCACCTCAGCATTGTATAGAAATATCAGACGACAAATGAAAAAAGAAACACCCGAAGGTGCTTCTTTTTTTTATTACGCAGATGCAATGTCCTGAAGCGTTTCCTTGTACTTCTCCAGGAACTTTTTTCCTTGATAGACCCTCTGAATTCGATACATCGGAACAGCCAAGAACTTCTTATACAGACTGGAGGGAAGATATCCAATCTGGTTATAAGTAAGGAACGGCTTTAACTCCGTTAAATATTGTTCGATTACTTCAGGGTCAGATTCAGTCGTATAGGGCATTGCAGTTTCTACTGTTTTATGTTCTACACTGATCTCAGTTTGCGTAGCTTCATCCATACGAAGTTCATGATTCTGCTTTCTAGTAGAATATTCTGTATTAGTTAACTTCTTAGCAGCTTTACAAACTTCTCTTAACAAACGAGAAACTTGTAGATTTCTGTGATAAACTTTACAGACTTCTCTGGTACCAAGATTAGGGATAATCAACCAGATATCTGCAACACTAAGTTTATCAAAAGTATCCCATACCACCTTCTGCACTTCAGAACTAACACCAATAAATTCGAGGTTTAGTGGAAGTCCAGTGGTATCAAATCTGGTTCTCTTAGGTTTATTCATAAGATTGAATACGTCAGATTCATTGAAGGAGAATTTCCCTCTCATGTAAATCTCATGAAGGATATCCTGATCTCCAACTGTAGATCTGATAAAGTTTTCAATCTTATCCGTCATTGAGAATCTCTTAATATGATATTCATTTACTTGTTTATTAACTTCCTCCTTTACAGGCTCTTCAGTTGTGGTTGTATCAATTTTAAGTTGAACCGGTTCCTCAACTGTATTGTCTTTCTTTTCCGTTTCCTCTGGAGTTTCAGTAGATTCCACTGCAGACTCCTGGAGAATTTCAGGAATGTGATGTTTAACAACACTGAGGAATTTAGGATTGATATCGTTTCCATCAACCTTGGGAGCTAACCCGTTGAACTCGTCCAAAGTCTGCATCTTGAAATCATGATCAAGATTAACACTTTGAGCGGGTTGTTCATCCGGAGATCTATCTCCCAGAGTTGCAACATTTTCATAGATTTTAGGAGCAGGCTCTGTCATCTGTCTGAACGGATTGTGAACCCACTCAAAAGCGTCTATCAGCTCTTTCATTTCAGGGATCGTTAATGATCCAATATATTTACCTAAACGGCTTACTGGTACTGTGTACGGATAATGTGGAACCCACTTATATGTCGAGTGATTACATTGTACCTCCTTACCAAAGATATCTTCGATCCCTACTTCAAATGCAGGATCTCCTTTGCTCATAGCAGGAATCACAGTGATCATACCAAAATGATCCCATTTCGCTGGCGGCCTAATTACGACTACGGGTCTTCCTGATAATGTTCCAAAGGCATAGTGCAAAGCCTTATTCTGTTGCACAGTAAATTTGCCATGAATAACATCATGCAGAATATAGCAGTCTCCTACGTTAATAGTCCGCATATTTTTACCTCCTTATATAAAATAAAAGATGAAGGCAGTCTTTCGACCACCTTCATCCTGTTTATAATATATATCTCAAATATCTACGTGCTGAATCATCCTCTGGTATAATTCAACCATCTTCTTATGCATTTCAAACTTTTCTTCCGTATCATAATTTTCATCATTACGGAAAAAGTGCTGTAGTTCTTGAAACGTCTTAAAGAATTCAGCTAGTGAGTTCTCGTCGGCATAATCAATCGCTTTTGCTAATTCAGCATCATTTACAGACTTCTTGTAACTATCCTGCATCGCTTCAGCAATTCTATTAATTACCACTTTTAATGCTGCATTCCATTCATCTTCAATTTGTTTAATTATTTCATTATCAGGAAACGCTTGCATAACCATAATAAACCCAAGTTGAGACAATTCAATCATACAAAACTTTCTGATATGTTCTACATATTCCAACCAATACTTATGCCCACAATCAAAACATTCTACCAATTTAGTATGTAGCTCTTCTTTATCATTTACATTAATTGGTGTTATTTCATTATTACGGAAAGATTCATCAAAACAGTAGCATGCCACATCTGTAATAACTTCCAGTGCGGATTCTTCTGATTTAAAAATCTTTGCCATAAACTCATCATCTGGTAAACTTTTAGTAATATGACTAATAAAATTACTTTTCATAACCTAAACCAGTTCTCTTAGAATAGACCTTCTTCACATCCATAACATGAACAAGGCCATATCCACCCTTGGGAAGTCTAGCATAACGATACCGAATCAGCTTACCCAGAATAGGCAGAGCTTCCTCAACCTGATCAGCAAGCTGTTCAATAACTTCCTTCAGTTCAGGAGAAGCATGAGTATACTTATTTCTTCTCATATACACATGCATCAGATCTACAAAGTTGATCTTCCAGATAGCATTAGATGCAAGAGCCAGAGGATAGTTACCACGGCATACATCAGCATCATTCTCTAACCCTGCCTTTACATAACCACCAGGCTTCTTAACCCAAATGCTACCACCAATCTTAATGGTATCGGGGAAATAACGCTCACCATCTTCGTTGACAAATTCAGTAATCTCA
>Ga0256405_10011359_pt1 | contig 11404 bp, 12 predicted proteins | sample RumenRJG_02DNA_FD_189096 | JGI IMG/M metagenome (GOLD analysis project Ga0256405, IMG submission 189096) | Bovine rumen microbial communities from Lethbridge, Alberta, Canada - RJG_02 | ecosystem: Host-associated > Mammals > Digestive system > Stomach > Rumen | place: Canada: Alberta...
CTGATCAGCGGCGGAGCCAAGAACGGCAAATCTTACTACGCGCAACGGATCGCGAAACAGATGGCAGAGGAACAGGGAGTCCCTCTCTATTATATTGCGACAATGATCCCCCGGGATGAGGAGGATCGGGCGAGGATCCGCCGGCATATAGCCGAGCGGGCGGGATGGGGGTTCCAGACCCTGGAGCAGGGGCTGGACCTTCCGGAGCTGCTGCGCCGGGGCGGCGGCAGGGCCGGAAGCGACCCGGTCGATCCAAAGGGCGTGTTCCTGCTGGACAGCGTCACGGCCCTGCTCAGCAACGAAATGTTCGACGAAAAGGGAAACTATGATCCGGGCGCAGCACATCGCGTCGCCGGGGACTGTACAGCCTTTGCGAAAGCGACGGGGAACACCGTGTTCGTCTCTGATTACATCTACGGAGACGCGGAGAGATATGATACAATGACAGAAGACTACCGGCGGGCGCTGGCGGCTGTGGACCGGCAGCTGGCAAAGGTCTGTGAGCGGGTGGTCGAAGTATCGGCCGGGCAGATCGAGGAATGGAAATCACTATGAAATATCTGAGAGGATTTCTGATGGCGTGGGGATGCTTTTGCTGGATCCCCTGCCCATATAAAAAATGGAACGATGACGACCGGACCGCGATGGTGGCAATGCTGCCGCTGGTCGGGACCGGTCTTGCCCTGATCACCGGGGTGGTCTGGATGGCAGTCGTCTCGCTGGGCGCGCCGCCGATCCTGGCAGGCGCGGTAGTGACGGCGGCCTATTTTGTCATGACCGGTTTCATCCATCTGGACGGCTTCATGGACGTATGTGACGCAGTGATGCCAAGACATCCGGAGATGGAGACGCGGCGGCGGATCCTCAAAGACCCCCACACCGGGTCTTTTGCGGCGGTCAGCATGGCGCTGATGTTTCTCGTATTCGCGGCATCCGCTGCGGCGCTGTCGGATCTTTGGATCGAAGGGGCCCTGGCGTTCATTGCGATCGCAACGACCTCCCGCTGCGTCAGCGCAGTAAGCGTCATCAGCAGCAGGCCCATGACAACGAGCCAGTATGTAACGACGGACTTCGGACAGGAGAGGTCTTTCAGACGCAGTCTTCCGGCTATCATCATCACGGTGCTGGTGCTGGCCGGATGTATGGCGATCACTTTGGGGATCCCGGGATCTCCGGCCTGGCAGATGGCTTCCGGATGGTATCTGCCGGGGGCTCCCGCCGTCTGGTGTGTGCCGGCTGCAGCTGTCTGCGCAGTGACGGAGCTGATCATCGGCGCGCTCGACCGCAGGTCTCTCGGAGGAATGAACGGGGACATCTCAGGACACATGATCACAAGTGGCGAAATGGCCGGAATGCTGGCCGCGGCGCTGCTGATCGGATAGGAGCAGACAATGATTCTGATCATCGGGGGAGCTTACCAGGGAAAAGAGGAATTCGCGCGGACACAGTTCGGGGAAGATGCTGACATTATCACCGGGCTTGAGGAGTTTGCGTGGGAGTGCTGCACAGAAGATCCGGGGGCGCGCCGGGAGGCTGCCGATGAAATGCGGCGGACGAAGGCCGAATGGCAGGATAAGATCCTGATCATCCGGGACGTTTCCCAGGGGATCGTTCCCATGGACGCGCGCACACGGGCATACAGAGAAATGAACGGAAGACTGATGCTTTACCTGGCATCAGAAGCGGACCAGGTCTGGCGGGTCTTCTGCGGTATCGGCAAAAGGATCAAGTGAAGGCAAGAGGATCAGGTGACAAGGAGAAAAGACAGCATGAAATCGCAGATCGCATTGATCAGACACGGGATCACGATCGGGAACGTGCGGCGGCTGTATTATGGAGCCACCAACGTCCCGCTGGCGCAGAAAGGGATCGATGAACTGAAGCGGCTCAGGGAAGAAGGCATTTACCCGGACGGAGAAGGCGCGCAGTTTTTTACAACAGGCATGGGCCGGACCCAGCAGACGCTGGAACTGATCTATGGCAACCGGCCTCATGAGATCATCAAAGACCTGCGGGAGATCAACTTCGGGGATTTCGAGATGAAGACCTACGAAGAACTGATGGAATACGAGGAATATCGGGACTGGATCACAGCGACCAACGACACCAAGGCGCCGCCGAACGGGGAGAGCATCCGGCATTTCAATGAACGGGTCATCCGCGGATTCAAAGAAGTCCGCAGCCGCCACAGCATACGCAGCCTGGAGCTGCGTCATCAGGAAGAAGACGCCAGGAGCATCGTCATCTGCCATGGCGGCACGATCTCATCCATCATGAATTACGTCTGGCCGGGCGTCCATGATAATATGTACGGGTGGCTCCCGAATCCAGGCCACGGATACCTGCTTTTGCTGGAGGATGACGCGATCTGCGGACACGAGGAGTTCTAATGACGCCGGGTTTTGCAAAAACCGGCGGGGACCAGCCTTTGCAAAACCCGGCGGGTGCCCCCTTTTCAAACGGGTGCGGACGCAGTATAATGAAGATTGGACTATAGGCGGCGGACGCCGCTTGAAATACAGGAGGAAATCATGAGCGACGAGAAGAAAAAAGTCATCACCATCAGCCGTGAATTCGGAAGCGGCGGAAGACTGATCGGCAGAAGGCTCGCCGAAAAACTGGGCGTTCCTTATTACGACAAGGAACTGCTGGACAGGATCGCAGAAGAATCCGGATTCAGCAGAGAAATGATCGAAGGCGCTGAGAAGCGCGCGAAGAACAGCTTCCTTTACAGCCTGGCTTCCGCGATGGGAACCGGAGAAGCCGGCCCGGAAAGCCTGTCTTTGAACGAGCGGTTTTTCCTGGCGCAGTTCGACACGATCCGCAAGCTGGCAGAGGAGGAAGGTTCCTGCGTCATCGTCGGACGCTGCGCAGACTACATCCTGAGAGATCTGCCCTACGCGACCAATGTGTTCATCTACGCAGAAGAAGCGGACAAGATCAAACGGGCGATCGAGGAGTACGGCGTTCCGGAGGAGAGTGTCCGCAAGCTGATGAAAGACACCGACAAAGCCAGAGCGAACTACTACGCGTACCATACCGGCCGCAAGTGGGGAGATCCGGTCAACTATCATTTCTCGCTTGACAGCGGCTATCTCGAGGTCGAAGACATCGTCGACATCATCATTGAATACACCAACCGTCAGATCCGCAGAGGCACCACCATATGGGACAAATAAACAGAATCGGCTCCCGTGTGCGCGGAATGTTTTTCAGCGGTACGGGAACGACTGAGAAGATCGTGACCGCGACAGCGGATGGGATCACTCGAAGCTCGGATCGGTTCTGCCGGGCGCAGGACATCGACTTCACGCCGCCCGGAGCCAGAGAGCAGTTTTACCGGTTCGCTCCGGAGGACATCCTCGTGTTCGGGGTCCCGGTCATCGCGGGCCGGGTGCCCAATGTTCTGTTGCCCTTCCTGAACACGCTGGAAGGGGGCGGGGCCATGGCGATCCCGGTGGTTCTGTACGGCAACCGGAATTTTGACGATGCGCTGATCGAACTGCGGAACATCCTGGAGGAACGGGGATTCCACACAGTCGCGGCGGCGGCTTTCATCGGGGAGCATTCTTTCTCCCGGGTGCTGGCGGCTGGCCGTCCGGACGAGCGGGACATGCAGATCGCGGAGGATTTCGCAAAGGCTGCAGCGGCGAAGATCGAGAAACTGGCCGCGGAAGCCGAAGCCGCGCAAACTGAACAACAGGCTGCGGAAGCCGAGGTCGCAGGAACGCCGGACCAGCTTTTGCATGATCTGGAACCGATCGAGGTGGACGGCGAAGATCCGTTCCGCCCCTATTACAAGCCCCGGGACCGGCAGGGAAACCACATCAATATCCTGAAAGTGAAACCGAAGCTGGACGCGTCGAAGTGTACTAAGTGCGGTATCTGTGTGGCGGCCTGCCCCATGGGATCCATCAAACCGGAAGCGCCGGGGGTGGTGGACGGCATCTGTATCAAATGCTGCGGCTGTGAGAAGAAATGCCCGGAAGGCGCGCTGTACTTTGACGACGAGGGATACCTGTACCACAAGACCGAACTGGAACTTGGGTATCCGGACCGAAAAGAACCCAAATTATTTATATAAAATCAAAATCTGCCGCGGCTCATTCGCCGCGGGGAAAAGAGGAAGAAGCAAATGGCAAAAGACAAAGGAACCTATTACATCTCAACACCGATCTATTATCCGAGTTCGAACCTGCACATCGGGCATACCTACTGTACAGTTATGGCCGACGCGATGGCCCGGTTCAAGAGACTGCAGGGATATGACGTCATGTTCCTGACGGGGACGGATGAGCACGGACAGAAGATCCAGACGCTGGCCGACGAAAAAGGCGTGAGCCCTCAGCAGTATGTCGATGAGGTCGTGGCGGGGATCAAGGAGCTGTGGAAGACCATGGAGATCTCCTATGACGATTTCATCCGGACCACTGAGCCCAGACACATCAAGAGAGTCCAGGCGCTGTTCATGAAGATGTATGAAAAGGGCGATATCTATAAAGGAGAATACGAAGGCTGGTACTGCACTCCTTGCGAGTCTTTCTGGACCCAGAACCAGCTGGTGGATGGCAAGTACTGTCCGGACTGCGGCCGCGAGGTCACCAAGGCTAAGGAGGAAGCTTACTTCTTCAAGATCAGCAAGTACTCGGATGAGCTGCTTCGGATCTTCCGCGAGACACCTGAGTTCCTGGAGCCGGAATCCCGCCGCAACGAGATGATCGCGTTTATCGAACAGGGCATGGAGGATCTCTGCATTTCCCGTTCTTCGTTCGACTGGGGCATCCCGGTGCCGATCGACGAGAAGCACGTCATCTACGTCTGGCTGGATGCGCTTTCGAACTATATCACGGCTCTCGGATGGCCGGATGAGCCGGAAAAATACGATAAATACTGGCCGGCGGACGTCCACCTGGTGGGTAAAGAGATCGTCCGGTTCCATTCCATCATCTGGCCGGCGATGCTGATGAGCGCGGACCTGCCGCTGCCAAAGCAGGTGCGTGGCCACGGCTGGCTGCTGCTGGGCGGCGAAAAGGTCTCCAAGTCCAAGGCTGCCAAGGGGCAGGACGTCATCGATCCGGTGGTCCTGATCGAACGCTACGGCATCGACGCGCTGAAGTATTTCCTGCTGAGAGAATACACCTTCGGCCAGGACGGCATGTTCACCAATGAAGTCATGCTGAAGCGGCTGAACTACGACCTGGCTAACGACCTGGGCAACCTGGTATCCCGGACCGTCGCCATGATCGAAAAATACAACGGCGGATTTGTTCCGGAACTGACTGAAGCCGGCAAGATGACCGCTGAGGAGATCGAGGCGGCCGGTGGTGTCGATTATGACGCGCAGCTGCGGGAGATCGCTCTGGGAGCGGCACCGAAGGTCGAAGCGCAGATGGATGAGTTCAAGTTCAATATGGCGCTCGAAGAGATCTGGATCCTGGTACGCCGGGCCAACAAGTACATCGACGAGACCATGCCGTGGGCGCTGTCAAAGGACGAGACGAAGAAAGCCCGTCTGGACAATGTGCTCCACAACCTGGCAGAGGCTATCCGGATCATCTCTGTGCTGATCCACCCGTTCATGCACACGACGTCCGACGCGATCCGCAAGCAGCTCGGTCTGTGGTATGCGGAGGTCGCCTGGGAAGACGCGTTCACCTTTGAGATGATGAATGGTGAGCAGGTCAAGAAGGGCGCCGCGATCTTCCAGAGACTGGACATCGACAAGGAACTGGAGACTCTGTACGAGCTGGGCGCAAAAGCTGCAGATGTGCACGTCAAGGGCAGCGCGGCCCGCGCCAAGGAGAAAGATGCAAAGGCTGAAGCGGCCGGAGCCGCTGGAGCTGGTGCTGCTACAGCTGGAGCTGCTGGTGGTGCCGGAGCAGCTGCCGGAACTGGAGCTGCTGCTGGAGAAGACGTGGCAGCGGAGAGCATCCCTCTGGAGCTGAAAGCCCCGATCGAATTTGATGATTTCGACAAGATCGACCTGCGGGTCGGCACGATCCTGAAAGCAGAGAAGCACCCAAAGGCAGACCGCCTGCTGGTATTCCAGGTCAAGATGGGCACCGAGATCCGCCAGATCATCTCCGGCGTAGCGGAATTCCACAAGCCGGAAGACTGCGTTGGACAGAAGGTCGTCGTGGTCGCCAACCTGAAGCCGAGAAAGCTGAGAGGACTGGAATCCAAGGGCATGATCCTCTACGCTGACAATGAGGTCGATGGGAAGACGCGTTATGAATTCGTCGAGACCATCGCCGCCGACGGAAATCCGGTGGAGTAAGAAATAGTGCGGCGGCCGAGGCTGCCGGATTGAACAAGAAATGAGGCGGCCGAAGCCGCCAGACAAGATACAGAAAGTGAAGGGACCTTCCGCAGTGATGCAGGAGGTCCTTTTTTATGAAAAAACCTGCTTTATGATCTGATTTTTTGGCGAACTCGCAGCTGACAATGAAGCAAGATGACCTTATGGGGTAGTATGACAGAAACCATGGGGAAGTCTTCCCCACGGAATGGTCCTCTGTCAATATAACGGACAATTAATCCGAGATATTCCTGTGTAGTTACGCAGCCCTGTCAGTTCTGACGGGATGCGTCACATAATATAGTTTTTCATAAGCACCCGGGGAGAGATAGTTACAGTAGCTATGTATTCTCCGGGTGTTGTAGAACATATCGATGTACTCGAACACAAGCATATGCGCATGGGCGATATCCCTGATGTCGAAACGGTTCAGCCATTCTCTCTTGATAAGCGCATGGAACGATTCGATGCAGGCATTGTCCCATGGATTCGCCTTGGAAGAATAGCTTTTCAGGATACCTTCTGTTTCATCCCAGTATTCGACTGAAGTGTACTGTGTTCCTCTGTCAGTATGGATCACCTTCGGCCGTTTCCCGCTGACGAGCGTCGCCTTCTGTACTGCGTTGACAACATATCTGGTCTCCAGTGTCGGTGCCAGCTCCCAGGAGATGATCCTGCGGGAGAACAGATCCATGATGCAGGACAGATATACGAAACCATTACGTATCGGGATATATGTGATATCCGTGCACCAAACGGCATTTGGTTCCTTCGGAGAGAAATCTCTGGACAGGATATTCTTCAGCCTGTCAGAAAAATCCTCGCTATGTGTGGTGACTGTATATGGCTTGACCCAGCAGGCTCGGATGCCCATTTCTTTCATATACCTTGTGACCGTTCTCTCTGAGGTGTTGAATCCGCGCTTATGAAGTTCTTCTGTGATCTTCGGTGCTCCGTAGATACAGTAACTCTCATCATATATCTGCCGGATCGCTTTCATGACGTTCTGTTTCTGAATACTCCTGTTGCTGGGTTTTCGATTGACCCAGTCATAGTATCCGCTTTTCGAAACACCCAGGTGTTTCAGCACTCCGCTGACAGAGATCCGGTGTTCCGTCTCTGCATGAACAGCCTCATGGACTGCCTCATAGATAGATTCTGTCAGTCGCCCAGAATGCCGATGGCTTTTTTTAAGATCGCAAGCGCATCCTCAAGATCACGGTTCTCACGCTGCAGACGCCGGATCTCCTTTTCCTCCTCGGTCAATGGGCCTGATACCGGAGCATCTTCCCCAAGGATGTCGTAGCGGGACCTTTTCTTGTTCCAGTCATACAGGGTTCCGACCGGAATCCCAAGTCGATCCGCCACATCTTTGATCTTCATGTCGGGATGCTCTTCGATGTACTTTAGTGCATCTCTCTTGAAGTCTTTTGAGTAAGCTGTCATATCTGAATCCTCCTGATAGTATTGTACTACAAAGGAATGGATTTCAGAATTACTGTCCGATATTTAGTCTACCAGCGCTACTGACCGCGCAAAGTGAATAAAGATCACACCTGAGAGGCAGCAATTAAGCTGCCTCTCAGGTGCTTTTTTTGTATCTGCCGCCTAATAATTTGATACTTTCCCCATAACCGTATATACTATAAACGTGATGAACCGGAAGAGGAGGTTGCCCATGAAAAAGAAAGGAGCAGCACTGGCCATATTGATGTCGCTGGTCATGGTCTTCGCGATGATGCCAATGATGTCGATGATGTCGATGATGCCGATGATGCCGATTACGCCGGGCACGGCGTATGCCGATTCAGAAGTGGTGGATGCTGGGGTCAAGTACACCCTATATTATGACAGGGAAGCAATCGTAAGTGGATACACTGACGCCATGCCGGACAATGTCATCATCCACGATAAAATCAAATTTGGTGATGTCGATTATCCTGTGACGGGCATTGGACGTAATGCATTTTGGGATTGCAGCAGCCTTGTAAGCATCGTGATCCCGGAAAGCGTGACTATGATCGATCAATTCGCTTTCGCTAATTGTAAAAGTCTGAAGGACATTACGATCCATGAAGGTGTGACGAGCATCGGGTATTATTCTTTCGCTAATTGTCAAAGCCTGAAGGCCATCACGATCCCTAAAAGTGTGACGAGCATCGGGTCCCATGCTTTCGCCGAATGCCAGAACCTTGAAACAGTCGCATTTGCGGAAGGAAGCAGGCTTGAGACGATAGGCACATGTGCATTCCAGGGAGCCGCAATCACAGGCATCGCGATCCCGGCAAGTGTGACGAGTATAGAAAGTAATGCATTCTCAAGCTGCGGTCTTCTGGACACCGTCTATTACCTCGGCACAGAAGCGCAGTGGAACACTATTGACAAGGGTGATGCTTGGTCAGGCCGGGAAGATGATATCGAACCAGTATTCATTATCGATACGATAAATGTGCCTGAAGGCAAGACCTTTATCTATAATGGTGAGGAACAGACCGGTGTCGATCCCGGCACAGGATACACCTTATCCGGTACGGTTTCTACAAAGGCTGCCGGATCCCATCAGGCGATAGCCACATTGGAAGAAGGATATATCTGGATAGACGCAACAGCAGCTCCCAAGACCATCGACTGGAAGATCGATAAGGCAGAAAACATTATATCCGTCAATGGCAAGACCGCCGCGGTCAAATATAAAAAGCTGAAGAAAAAGAACCAGAAGCTGGCCGTCACCAAGGTCATCAAATTCACGAAGAAAGGCCAGGGCAAGCTGACCTACACCAAAGCCTCCGGAAACAAGAAGATCGCCATCAGCAAGACCACCGGCAAAGTGACCGTCAAGAAAGGCCTGAAGAAAGGCACCTATAAGGTAAAGGTCAATGTCAGAGCCGCCGGCAACGCTAACTACAACGCATCCGCAGTGAAGTCAGTGACCTTCAAGGTAAAGGTGAAGTGATTAAAGAGGAGTAGCAAATGAGCATCAGACCTAACATAAGCCCGATCACAACGAAAGTGACCCACCGCAGGGTCGTTATAGTAGGCGCCGGCTACGTCGGCGCCTCCATCGCGTACGCGCTGACCATCACCAACCTGGCCAGAGAAATAATCTTAATCGACATCGACGAGCAAAAGGCCATCGGCGAGTCCCTGGACATCCAGCACGGCATCCCTTACATGGGCGTGTCAAAGGTCCGGGCCGGCGGCTACGAAGACTGCGCGGAGAGCGACCTGATCATCGTCACAGCAGGCCGTAACAGGAGAGTAGGCGAGACCAGACTGGAAATGGCAGCGGACAACATCGGTATCATCCGTGACGTAGCGAACAAGATCAAGCCCCACTATAACCACGGACCCATCATCATCGTATCCAACCCGGTCGACATCCTGACTTTGGAATGCGACAAGATCCTGGGCCTGCCCAACGGCTTTGTGTTCGGCACAGGCTGCATCCTGGACACCTCCCGGCTGATCCGGAGCATCGCCCGCTACACCCACCTGAAGATCGAAGCCATCAAGTGCAACGTAGTCGGGGAGCACGGCGACTCCCAGTTCCCGGTCTGGAGCCGTCTGGCCATCGCGGGACAGCCCATGGAGGAATACTGCGAGAACGTCGGCCTGGCCTGGGGCGAGCGGGAAAAGAACATGCTCTACAACTATGTCCGTGACATGGGCGCCCACATCATCGCGGCCAAAGGCAAGACCCATTACGGCATCGCCACCTGCGTGTGCTCCATCGCCGACGCCGTCCTCAACCAAAGGCTGACCATCGCGCCGGTGACCAGCCCTTTGCAGGGAGAGTACGGCATCGAAGGCGTATCCCTGTCGGTCCCTTCGATCATCGGGGTCAATGGAGTCGAGCAAAGGCTGGAGGAGCACTGGTCCGACGAAGAGTACGAGAAACTAAAAAAAAGCGCTGCCGCAGTAGAGGCAGCGATCAAAGCGCTTCCATAGCAAAGGGAAGGCTATACGTCTTTGAGTTTTTTGAGATAGTAGAGGGTGACGAAGCCGCCCAGCACGAGAAGGACGTATCCGCTCTTTGGGTTGGATACCTGGTAATAGCCGGTGATAAAACAGATGCCGGTGATGGCGACGACCATGCCCATAGCGCAGGCCAGTATAGTGAATAATTTCTTGCCGTAATTCATTGCATTCCTCCTCTGTTAAGATTATAACACAGGATAATGAGAACGAAATTAAAACTTTCTGAAGACTGCTTTTTTTGTTAAATTCTTGTATACAGTATGGTATAATATACAGACACTACGTGTAACCGAATTGTAACTAAACTGTAACCATCACAGGAAACGATTGACATGAATAGCAGGCAAGAGTACGTTTACTGTATCTTCTGTGATACGCAGAGGACGGAGGCAGTAGCGGATCTGATCAACCGGGTCCTGCAGGTACACTGCATCAGTCCCAAGATAGTACAGCGCTACTGGAAAAAAGGCGTTTGTGAAGAGAGGATCCACAAGTATCTTCCGGGATATTTGTTTTTATATGCAGAAAACCCAGTGGAGTCGTTTCGCGACGTGCTCCAGTTTCCCGGCGTGCTCCGGGTGCTGGGCGTGCGTGAGAACGGATATGAACTTGGCGGAACTGATCTGGCCTTCGCGCGGGTGCTCCGCGATATGGACGGCCAGCTCGGCATCATGAAAGCCGTGAAGGAGGGCGACAGCGTGCGCCTGGCCGGGGAGCTCTATCATGGGTTCACCGGGGAGATCATACGTATTGACCGGCGCAAGGGCCGGGCCCAGATCCGGTTCGACTTTGACGGAAGTGTACAGAACGTTTGGGTCGGCTACGACCTGATACAGGAGAAGAAGGCAGAGGATCCGCACCAGTCGGAGTGATGGGCGGAGACGAAACCGGAACAGAGAGGTAAGAACACGAGGTTCAGAAAAAAGGAAAGGGGCTGAACCTGGTGTTTTGTACGCTTTTTTGAGGAGGGAAAGGTATATTAAACTTGAAAATTACCATGAGTATAAAGAGAATGCAAAGACTGGTTTTGCCGGTTTTCGTACTGATCCTGCTCAGTACAGCCTTTGCGTATGCAGAGGGAGAGGAGAGCCGGGATGTGACGGATCTGAATATAAGTATCGTGCAGCC
>Ga0256405_10011361_pt1 | contig 11403 bp, 10 predicted proteins | sample RumenRJG_02DNA_FD_189096 | JGI IMG/M metagenome (GOLD analysis project Ga0256405, IMG submission 189096) | Bovine rumen microbial communities from Lethbridge, Alberta, Canada - RJG_02 | ecosystem: Host-associated > Mammals > Digestive system > Stomach > Rumen | place: Canada: Alberta...
CAGGTCTCCTCCCGCTGGTATACGGGCGGCGGCATGTACCGGGACGCGGCGCTTCTGACGGCGGGGAAGACCTATATTCTCCCGAACGGGATCTATGTGAAGATCCTCCGGCTGTACGACCGGGCGGCTCTGGCCGAGGTCGAGGTGCGGATCAAATCCGGGACCCGGGGAGAGGGCGCGCTTACGGTCAAAATCGCCGGTGAGGAATTCGTCCGCCACATTCACGCGGAAGCCGGGGAGAACGCCTATTCCTTCCGGTGCCGCCTGGAGGATGTGGATTTCTGGACCCCGGAGCATCCCGTCGTTTACGACTGCGCCGTGACGCTGGAGCTCGGCGGGGAGTGCGACTCCGACACGGCGTCCTTCGGCGTGCGCACGGTTGAGACCGATCCCGGGCGCGGATTCCTGCTCAACGGCGAGCCCGTGAAGCTGTACGGCGCGTGCGTCCACCACGACAACGGCATCGTAGGCGCGGCGTCCACCAGAGCGGCGGAGGAGCGCCGGGTCCGCATCCTGAAGGAGAACGGCTTCAACGCCATCCGCACTGCCCACAATCCTCCTTCCGCCGTCATGCTGGACGTGTGCGACCGGCTGGGCATGATGGTCATCGACGAGATCTTCGACTGCTGGCGGGTGGGAAAGAAGGAGTTCGACTACCACCGCTTCTACGACGGATACTGGGAGGCCGACACCCGCTCCATGGTACTCAGGGACCGGAACCATCCGTCGGTGGTGCTGTGGTCCACGGGCAACGAGATCCCCGAGAAGAACGGCACCTCGGACGGATACAGGACCCACAAGGGCATTCTGGACGTGATCCGGAGCCTGGATCCCACCCGGCCCGTGACCCACGCCTTCTGCACCTTCTGGGACAACTGGGACATGGAGAAGCAGTCCCAGGCGGAAAGCGGGCTCGGCGGGGAGGTGCTGGACTTCTGGGCCAGACGCACCATGCCCATCGCGGATCTTCTGGACGTGTCGGGATACAACTATCTCTACGACCGGCTGGACAAGGACGAGACGCGGTTCCCGGACCGGCTCATCGCCATGACGGAGTCCTTTCCGCTGGACGCCGTGCTGTGCAAAAAGCGGATGGATGCGGATCCCCGTTTCATCGGCGAATTCGTCTGGACCGGCTGGGACTACTTCGGAGAGACGGGCCTCGGCCACGTGCGCTACGGGCAGGAGGGCCGGGAGTACGGTCTGACCTCCCATCCGGAGCACATCGCCAACTGCGGGGACTTCGCCGTCACGGGGTTCAAGAAGCCTCAGAGCTGGTTCCGGGACGCCGCGTGGGGACTGAAGCCAGTCACCCTGCTCTCCGCCGATCCCGTCCGCCACGGGGAGAAGTACGCCATATCCATGTGGGGCTTCCACGACGCGGAGCGATCCTGGACCTGGCCGGGGCAGGAGGGGAAGACCGCGGACGTGTTCGTCTTCACCCTCTGCGATGAGGCGGAGCTGTTCGTCAACGGGAAATCCGTGGGAAGAGGCGCTCCCGATGAAAACGGAACGGTGAAGTTCGAGGCAGTCTACGAGCCGGGCACTCTTACCGTCCGGGCTTATCGGAATGGCGAATGCGCCGGAGAGGACAGCATCTGTACCACGGGCGCATTTGAGACGATCGGGCTCACGGCTGACCGCGGAGGGCTGACCGGCGAGGCGGAGCTTGTGTATGTTGAGATCTCCCTGCTGGACGAGAACGGGAACGTGTCCTTCACGGCGGAGGACGAGGTTACCGTGACGGCGGAGGGCGGTCAGGTGATCGGAACGGGCTCCGGCCGCATCGACGACGGGCACGTTTACGCTTCTCCGGTCTGCCGGGCGTACCGGGGCATGCTTCTGGCGGCGGTCCGTCCTCTCGGGGACGAGGTCGTCGTGACGGCTGAGGCCGGCGGAAAGACCGCACGCATCGCCGTCGGGAAATCCGGGAGGTAAGCGGTGCCCATCGTCAAGTCGGAGCTCATGGACGAGGCGGCGGTCCGGCGTTCCCTGGCCCGGATGACCCATGAGATCATAGAGAAGAACAAGGGCGCGGAGAAGCTCTGTCTGGTGGGGATCCGCCGCCGGGGACTGCCCATCGCGGAACAGCTGGCCTCAAACATCGCGCGGTTCGAGGGCGTGGAGGTCCCCGTGGGTTCCGTGGACGTGACCCTGTACCGGGACGATCTGACCCAGACCGTGGACATCCCGACGGCCTCCGCCGTGCAGATCCCCGCGGACGTGCGCACCCATACCGTAATCCTGGTGGACGACGTGATCTACACCGGGAGAACGGCCCGGGCTGCCATCGAAGCGGTGTTCACAAAGGGACGGCCCTCGGTGATCCAGCTGGCGGTGCTCATCGACCGGGGCCACAGGGAGCTGCCCATCCGCCCGGATTTCGTGGGAAAGAGCATCCCCACCGCCCGGGACGAGATCGTGCAGGTGATGATGGACGAGTACGACGGCATGACCGCCGTGCGGATCCTGGAAAAGGAAAAATAAGCAGAGCGGAGGACGGATCCGGCAGGTCGGACGTCCTCCGCTGTGTTGTCATATGCTCCCGCGCCGTCACCGGATCAGATCGGCAAAGCGGCCCTCCACAAAGGCGCAGAGTTGTTCCGGATTCACGATGAGCTGGACGCCCCGCATGCCCGCGCTGACATAGATCCGTTCGCTGAGCAGGGCGGTCTCGTCGAAGAAGGTGGGGAATTTCTTTTTCATGCCCACGGGGGAGCATCCGCCCCGGATGTAACCGGTCAGGGGGAGCAGCTCCTTCACGTGGATCATCTCGCACCGCTTCACCTCCGCGGCGGCAGCGCACTTTTTCAGGTCCAGCTCGTAGGCCACCGGGATGCAGAACACCTGGTATCCGCCCCGGTCGTCCCGGCAGACCAGGGTCTTGAACATGCAGTCCGGGTCCAGCCCCAGGACCGCGGCGGCGTGGGTGCCGGACAGGTCGTTCTCGTCCACCTCGTATTCGCCGGTCTCAAAGGGGATGCCCGCGTTCTCCAGCAGGCGCATGGCGTTGGTTTTGGTCATAATTCGGATCCTTTTCCGTTTCGTTTTTCCTGATTATAGCAGACGGCGGGTCCGATTGCAAGGGCGGAGAGCGCGCCGGTCCAAAAAAACGGGCGGTGGAGGGGAAATTCCGTTCAGTTTGTCGATTGCGGAGGGGAGCCGATCGTGATACAATAAGAACAGAATCCGACAACATCGCGGAGGGACTATGGGAAACAAAATCAAAGCGCTTCTGAAGCGGTATTTCATCGACGCCATGGGAGCCATGGCACAGGGTCTGTTCGCGTCCCTCCTGATCGGGACCATCTTCAACACCCTGGGGACCTATACCGGCGTTCAGCTGTTCAAGGACATCAACACCTTCGCCGCGGCCTCCTCGGGTATGGCCATCGGAGCCGCCGTGGCGCTGTCCCTGAAGGCCCATCCGCTGGTGGTGTTCTCCGCCGCCACGGTGGGCTACGCCGGATACTCCATCGGCGTGGACGTGGCGAAATTCGGCGCGGAAGGAGAGCTGTTCCATGCGACGGCCGGTCCCGCGGGGGCCTTTGTGGCGGTGATCATCGCGGCGGAGATCGGGATGCTGGTGTCGAAGAAGACGAAGGTGGATATCCTCGTCACGCCGGCGGTCACGGTCTTCACGGGCGTTCTCGCCGCGCATTTCATCAGCCCCTTCATCGCGCGGATCATGTACTGGCTGGGAGCCTTCGTCAACACGGCCACGGAGTACCGGCCCCTGCTCATGGGGATCGTGGTGTCGGCGGTGGTGGGTATCGTGCTGACCCTGCCCATCTCCTCGGCGGCCCTCTGCTCCATGATCGGCATCGCCGGGATCGCGGGAGGCGCGGCGGCGGTAGGCTGCTGCTGTCAGATGGTGGGCTTCGCCGTGTGCAGCTTCCGGGAGAACCGCTGGGGCGGACTGGTGTCCCAGGGCCTCGGCACCTCCATGCTCCAGATGGGCAATATCTGCCGCCATCCCACCATCTGGATCCCGCCGACCCTGGCCTCCATGATCTGCGGGCCGCTGTCCACTCTGGTGTTCCGGCTGGAGTGCGTGGGTGTTTCGGCGGGCATGGGCACCTGCGGGCTGGTGGGACCCATCGGCATCGTGGCGGCGTCGGGGTCCACTCCCGGCGTGTGGGGCGGGATCGTTCTGCTGTGCGTGGTTCTGCCTGCGGTGCTCTCCCTGCTCTTCGCGGAGCTGATGCGGAAGCTCGGATGGATCCGGGACGGATGGATGAAGCTGGAGAACTGAATATCGGACACGGACGCGGAGCCTCACGGAGGGGATTTCGCGTCCTCTTTTTATCCGACACGATTTTTCCCTTGAAAACGCCGCGCGTTTATGGTATGATAACAGAAGAAGAAACTGCAAAGGAACGACGGATATGCCGAAGGAAAAGACGGGTAAGAAGATCATCGCCGTGAACCGGAAGGCGCGGCACGACTATTTTGTGGAGGACACCTACGAGGCCGGCATCGCCCTGTACGGCACGGAGGTAAAGAGCGTCCGGCAGGGACAGGTGAACCTGAAGGACTCCTACTGCAAAGTGAAGAACGGGGAGCTGTTCGCCGTGGGGGTGCACATCTCTCCCTACGAAAAGGGCAACATCTTCAACCGGGAGCCCATGCGGGACAAGAAGCTCCTGATGCACAAGCGGGAGATCCTGAAGCTGAGCCAGTACGTGACCCGGGACAGCTACACGCTGGTTCCCCTGTCCCTGTACTTCTCCGGCTCCAACGTGAAGATGGAGGTAGGGCTCTGCAAGGGCAAGAAGCTCTGGGACAAGCGGGAATCCGACGCCAAAGCCGAAGCGGGCCGGGAGATCGAGCGCGCCGCCAAATCCAGAGCCAAGGCGGGACGGTACGAGGACGACTGATTCGGGATCACGGAAAGGATCCTGCTCTGACAAGGAGGACGGCATGGACGAGGAACGGCTGAGGTGCGCGGCGCCTGCGCTGAATATTCTGGAGCTGGGAGCGAAGAACGACGGGAGCGAGGACGTCTCCCCCATCGTCAACGAATACACGAAAACGCACGCCCTGTTTTTCCCGGCGGGGCGGTATCTGGTCTCAAATCCCCTGACGATCTGCAATCCGGTGTCGGGAGTCGGATACGCCCGGAGCGGCAGACCGGACGACGCACACACGTGGCTGATCTCCGGCATCGAGCAGGAGGATACGGATCCCCTCAGGGAGCGGGGCGTGCTTCAGTTCGGCGGGGACGGACGGTTTTCGGTGACGGACCTCAACATCGTCTGTCACAGCCGGGAATGCGGGATCCTCATCGATCCCTGCGTCCAGGCAACGGCCACCTATGTGAACCGGGTGGGGATCTTCGCCGTGCGGGGCTACGGACTCTGCGCGGCCAAGGGAGACGACGTGCCCGGATTCGCGTCGAGGCCCCTGTTTTTGTCCGACATGACCATCATGGGGACGGCGGACTATCCGGACTGCTCCGTTGGGATTTACACGGGCGCTCGGATCGGGGACAACCGGCTGTCCGACATCGAGATCATGGGAACCCGGGTGGGACTCTGGCAGGAGGCGTCCTTCATCTACGCGGACAACATGCACATCTGGACGGGATGTCTGGCCGGGCGGGACAACGGATCCTGGTGGGAGAGCACCCGGGGGATCGTGCTGGGACGGAGCGACGCCGGCTTCATGGGGGACAACATTTACGTGGACACGGCCTTTTCCCTGTTCGAGTTCCACTCCCGGCGCAACACCCTGTCCATCCACAACTTCGTGTCCTGGGAGGACGGCTCCGTGGCGGGATGCCCCCGGAACGACGCGCGTGTTTTCTCGATTCCGGAGCCCCTCGGAGGCGAGCCCGCGGTGAATCTGACGGACGGGCTTATCTACGTCAGCGGGAACGACGAGCATCCCGGAAAGCTGGCGGATCTGACCTTCCCGGGGATCTCGGCCCGGGTGAAGGACGTGCGGATCCTGACGGACTACGAGATCAACTACCGCAATTTCCGGCGGTTCACCTTCACGGACTACGGGACGCCCTCCTGGAACGGATCCGTCGAGGCGGCGGACCGGGACCGGTATGTGCGGATCGCGGCCATCGTTATGGAGCGGGAGAGAGGCGCGGTCACGCTCCAGTTTCAGTCCGGCGCGGGAGATTCGGCTGAGATCACCGCTGCGAAGCGGGACGGCAGAACGACGGTGTCCGCCCGGCCCGCTCCCTTCTGCGATCTGGAGCTCGGGGAGGAGAACGACGGGCGGTTCATGGAGCTTTATGTGAAGGTCCCGGCCGGGGAGGCGTTCTCTTGGACGGTGAACACGCTGTCCGCGGGGATCGGGTTCTTCCCGCTGGATCTGGGTCTGATCCGGGATCACCGGGATTACGCGGCCCGTGTGAAGATCCTGGAATCCGGAGAGGGACTCGCGCCCGTGCGGGTGAAGAGTCCCGGGAGCGATTCAAAGGATGATGCGGATTGAGAAGCGCGGTCTGAAGGAGGCGCTCCTGTCCCTGCTGTTCCCGCCGGTCTGTCTGCTGTGCGGAGAGCGGGAGGAGGCGGACGGACTCTGCGCCGGATGCCGGAGAAAGTACGCGGAGGAGACCTTTCTGCGCTGTCCGGACTGCGGACTGGATGCCGGGAGATGCTCCTGCGGCCGTGAGTTCCTGTCGGAGCTGCCATCCGGAGCGGCGGAGCGCCGTTTTCTCGCCCTGACCTGGTACGTGCCGAAGAGGAGCGGGGAAGAGAACGGCCGTGTGACGGACGACATGATCCTGCGGTTCAAGAGCCGGGGAGACTTCGCGGAGTTCTTCGCCTCGGAGCTGGCCCGGGAGCTTGAGCGGACCCTCGGGCGGTGCGGAGAGGATCCTGCCGGCTGGACGGTGAGCTGGTGTCCCCGGTCCCCGGAGAAATTTATGGAGACCGGGTTCGATCAGGGGGAGGAGCTGGCCTGTCGGGTGGCGAAGAAGCTGGGATGTCACCCCCGGAGCCTGTTCACGCGGCTGTCCCGGTCGGCGGAGCAGAAGGAGCTCGGCGCGGAGGACAGACGCCGGAACGCGGAGGAGGGTCTGGTCCTGCGCAGATCCGCCGTGAAGCCGGGCATGAAGGTCCTGCTTCTGGACGACATCGTCACCACGGGCTCCACGCTTCGGGCCGCGGCGTCCCTGTTGTACGGCGCGGGTGCTGAGACCGTCTTTCCGGCGGTTCTGGCGAGGACCCGGCGGAGCGGCGGAAAGAAGACCTGAATCGGATACGGAATCCGTCCCCCGATACGGACGGATGAGAAGGGAGGCATACGATGAAGAGAATGAGCATGAAGAATGCGGTCCTGTCATCCCTGGCGGCGGTCCTGACGGCGTCCCTGCTGGCGTCTGGCGTCGGCGCGGCGGATCCTGCCACAGCGGAGCTTGAGGCGGAGAAGCTGAAGGAACTGGGGCTGTTCCGGGGCGTGTCGGACACGGACTTCGATCTGGATCGGGAGCCCACCCGCGCGGAGGCTCTGGTGATGCTGATCCGGGCGTTGGGTGAGGAATCGGCGGCTCTCGGGGGGACGTACGCGCATCCCTTCACCGACGTGCCGGACTGGGCGGACGCCTACGTGGGATACGCCTACCAGAACGGGCTTACCAACGGGATCTCGGCGACGGAATTCGGGACCGGAAACGCCTCCGCCGCCATGTACGTGACCTTCATGCTGCGGGCGCTGGGCTATTCCGACGCGGCGGGCGACTTCGCCTGGGACGCGCCCTTCGAGCTGGGACGGCGGACGGGCATCGTGACGGAGCAGGTCGATCTGAACCGGTTCCTGCGGGCGGACGTGGTGACGGTCTCCTGGGCGGCTCTGGGAGCGGAGACGAAGGACGGGGAGACCACGCTGGCCGGGAAGCTTGCGTACCGGGGCGTCTTTCCGAAGGAGAAGCTGACGGAGTTCGGAATCGTCCCGATTGCGGAGGACGAAACGCCGTCCATGATCGATCCCGGTCCCGTCTACATCCTGCCCGTGCAGCCGAAGGAGCCCGAGCTCAGAGCCTGACGCGCCCGGGTACCGCGGGATGAATCCCGACGCATACGCGGAACGCCGCTCTTTCCCTGACGGGGAAGGGCGGTTTTTCCATGCCTGGGGACGGGATTGTGGGTTCCATGGGATAAAGCGGTCCGGAAGGAAAAATGTTTGTGAAAGCTGACTGTTGTAAACCCACCTTTTTTGTGGTAAAATAGATCCGGACAAAGAAAAAAGGAGGCGGACGGCATGATGATCTCGACAAGGGGCCGCTACGCCCTCACCGTGATGATCTATCTGGCGGACCACGGAGACGGGCGGTTCGTACCCCTGAAGGAAATCGCCGAAAAGGAAGACATTTCGGAGAAATATCTGGAAAACATCATCTCGGCCTTTTCGAAGGAGAATTACCTGGAGGGGCTGAGAGGCAAGGGCGGGGGCTACCGTCTGACCCGGACTCCGGCGGAATACTCCGTGGGGGAGATCCTGCGGCTGGTGGAGGGCCCTCTGGCTCCCGTATCCTGTCTGGAGCAGACGCCCAATCCCTGCGAGAAGGCCGGAACCTGCCGGACCCTGCCCATGTGGGAAAAGCTGGGGGAGATGATCAACTGCTATCTGGACGGCATCTCCCTGGCCGAGTTCGCCGACGTCATGGCGGAGAACGGAAAGGGCGAATAACCCCCGCCCGCAGTTCACATATTGTTTACGTATGAATGAAAATAAACCTATTGACACGGTGGGTTGCGGGTGCTATAATCCCACCGGAACGATAGGTTGAAAGAGGAGAGACCGTATGATGAAGATTTACGCCGACAACGCTGCCACCACGAAGACCAGCGAGGCCGCGATCCGTGCCATGGTGAAGACCATGGAGGAGACCTGGGGCAACCCGTCCTCCCTCCATTCCATGGGACAGCGGGCCAAGGAGGTCCTGGAGGACGCCCGGGAGAGAGCCGCCGCCCTGCTGGGATGCGAGGCGAGGGAGATCACCTTCACCTCCGGCGGGTCCGAGGCCGACAACATGGCCATCGTGTCCGCGGCGAAGAACGGAGCGAGAAAGAACAAAAAGCACATCGTCTCCACGGCCTTCGAGCATCACGCCGTGCTCCACACGCTGAAAAAGCTGGAGAAGGAAGGCTGGGAGGTCACCTATGTCGAGGTCCCCGAAAACGGCGTGGTGACCGTGGAATCCATCCGGGACGCCATCCGGGACGACACCTGCCTGGTGACGGTGATGTTCGCCAACAACGAGATCGGCACGCTGCAGCCCGTCGCGGAGATCGGCGCGCTCTGCCGGGAGAAGAAGATCCCCTTCCACACCGACGCGGTGCAGGCCGTGGGCCATGTGTACGTGAACGTGAAGGAGCAGAACATCGACATGCTGTCCCTGTCCGCCCACAAGTTCCACGGTCCCCGGGGCATCGGCCTCCTGTACGCGAAGCGCGGGATCCTGCTTTCCAACCTTATCGAGGGCGGCGCGCAGGAGAGAGGCAAGAGAGCGGGCACCGAGGACATCGCCTCCATCGTGGGCATGGTGACCGCCATGGAGGAAGCGGTGAAGACCGTGGACGAGCACGCGGCGCTTCTGATCCCCAAGCGGGACAGGCTCATCGCGGGGCTGTCGAAGATCCCCCATTCCATCCTCAACGGCGATCCCGTGAAGCGGCTGCCCGGCAACGTGAATATGAGCTTCGAGGGCGTGGAGGGCGAGAGCCTGCTTCTGCTGCTGGACGACCGGGGCATTGAGGCATCCTCCGGGTCCGCCTGTACTTCCGGGTCCCTGGATCCGTCCCATGTGCTTCTGGCCATCGGACGTCCCCACGAGGTGGCCCACGGATCCCTGAGACTCACCTTCGACGCGGGCGTGACGGACGAGGAGATCGACTACGTGATCCGGAACGTCGGCGAGGTCGTGGAGTATCTGCGGAACATGTCCCCCCTGTGGTTCGCCAAGGTGGAGGGACGGAAGGAATTCTATCTATAATTTTTCTGTCCTTTTTGAGATGCGTGGATCAAGTTGTTCTTTTCTCCTTTATCGAGGAGAAAAGAACCAAAAGAGGAACTCCCTGAGCGTCAGGGGTGTTTCGGCCTCTGCGGAGGTCGACTCCAGGCTCTGCCCCGAGACCCCGCGACCTTTTTGAAAAAAGGTCGATCAAAAACTTGAACCGGCAAAAATTACCTGTGAAATGAAGGAGAACGGTTATGGCATTATACAGCGACAAGGTGATGGATCACTTCCGGCATCCCCGGAACGTCGGCAAAATCGAGGACGCGGACGCGGTGGGCGAGGTAGGCAACGCGGTCTGCGGCGACATTATGAAGATCTACCTCAAGATCGACAACGACATCATTACGGACGTAAAGTTCGAGACCTTCGGATGCGGCTCCGCCATCGCGTCCTCCTCCATGGCGACGGAGCTCATCAAGGGACGTCCGGTTTCCGAGGCGCTGGAGCTGTCCAATAAGGCGGTGGCCGAGGCGCTGGACGGGCTCCCGGCACACAAGATGCACTGCTCCGTGCTGGCGGAGGAGGCCATCAAGAAGGCGCTTCTGGACTACTACACGAAGAACAACATCCCCTACGACGAGTCCATTTTCGCGGGGCTGGACGAGGAGATCGAGAGTCATCACGACTGATCCGGACCGGCAAAACCGCCGCGCGTTTCATCCTCCGAGGGTGAGCGCGCGGCTGTCTGCTTTCCGGGATGAAAAGGGAAACTGTATCAAACGTCAGAAAAATACAGAAAACTTCAAAAGAACCCCTTGACAGAATGACGGTTTGTGACGTATAATGCAGATGTGGACATGCAAAAAGCATAAAACGGCATCAAACGTCAATTCTGCGGGAGGAGCTTATGGAAGAGGAAATCATGTTCAAGGAAGAGCGGCAGGCGGAGATATTGAAGATCGTGGAGCGGGAGGGGCGGATCTCGACGGCCGTCATCCAGCGGAAATTCAGGGTCGGATACGGGACGGCCCGGAACGATCTGGACGAGCTGTCGGACAAGGGGCTGGTGAAGAGGACCCATGCGGGCGCGGTCTCCGTCGGGACACCCGGGGTCGGCCAGCTATCCGGGATCCACGCTCTCTCGGCGAAGGAGCGGTGCGAAGAGGTGAAGGAGAACTACCGCCGGATCGCGGAGGAAGCCGTTCGCCGAATCCGGGAGGACGAGGTGGTGTTCCTGACCTCCGCCTCCATGGGGTACCTCTGCGCCGAGGCCGTTCCGGAAGGGCTCCGGTGTACCGTTGTGACCAATTCGTCCTCGGTGGCGGAGGCTCTGCGGAAGAAGTCCTCGGTTAGGGTGATCCTGACCGGCGGGGAGATGGAGGAGAACGGGAACTTCTACGACGACTTCACCCTGTCCGTTCTGAAGCAGCTCCGGTTCGACCGGGCGTATCTCACGGCGGCGGGATTTTCGGCGGGCTTCGGCA
>Ga0256405_10011364_pt1 | contig 11399 bp, 11 predicted proteins | sample RumenRJG_02DNA_FD_189096 | JGI IMG/M metagenome (GOLD analysis project Ga0256405, IMG submission 189096) | Bovine rumen microbial communities from Lethbridge, Alberta, Canada - RJG_02 | ecosystem: Host-associated > Mammals > Digestive system > Stomach > Rumen | place: Canada: Alberta...
TGTGTTTAAGTATTAAAATAATCTTTCATCAAACTTATAGTATAAATGGAGTATTTTTAATAGGTTTTAATATATTTTTTGTAATTATAATGCTATTATTAATAATGGAGAAGATTTTGTGAAGAAGAATAATAACATATACAAAATATTATCGTTATGTTTGATGTTATCAGTATGCCAACACGCATACTGTGCAAGTAATGAACTTGTAAAAATGAATCTTGACCAAACAACAGACGGAACTGTAAAAGTAAATATATATACAGATAAGCCATATAGTGAAAAAGTAATTGTAAATAAAAAAGCTGATAATAAATATGTTATTCTGCTTCCTGAAACATCAAATACAATGAATGTAACGCCTGATTTTTCGCTTATTACAGGAGTAAAAAATATAGATGTAAAGACAAAACAGTATTCTTCTCTACCAGGTAAAGAGTATACTAAAATTATTATTGATAGCCGTTATCCTATTAATGTTTTACCTCAAACACATGTATCGGCGAATACAGCAGAATCAAATGTACAAGTTCCTTTATCAATGCCTCAAAGAGCAATTAATCCTGTTCGCCCCGTAACAACTTCTGATTTTGAACAATCTAATAAACCTGTACATGAACAAACTTTCTACGCTGATGGAAATAAAAAACAATCATATACATCACCTAAAAGTTCAACAGAAAAAATTTATTCGCAGTCAAATACTGTAACTAATCAAATAAAACAATATGAACAACCAACTCAAAATAATCTTGTAAAAACAAATGGTATTCAATCTGAAAATACAATTCAGACTACAGGATTGACTGATAGCAGTTTAGATACTTCTCAAAAGGAAAGTAAAGAAGAAGAAACTGCTAGCACAGAAAATAACCAAGCTGTAGATAATGATAGTGTTCAAACAACACAAGAAGAAGTTAAGTCCGAAAAAAATAATACAGGACTTTCAGATAGAGAGCTTGCTTTTATTAAAAAAATTGTAAACGTAAAAAATAAACTTAAAAATAAAATAAAACAAATTTTATCTATAAAATTATCTTTCTCAAATTTCATGACTGTATTACAATTTATATTGTTAATATGCTTGATAAAAATTGTTGCTGATTTATTACAAAAAGTTCAAAACAACCAAGCTAATCAAGAACAAGCCACAATTACAAAACGTCTTATTCATGAAAATGAAAACAATTTTGAAAATTCATATCCAACTTATTCAAACATGGATGTATACAATGCAAATATAGATAATTTTGAAGAAGACAACAAACATGGCTTTAATATGGATAATGCTAAAAATAATAATATTAAAAGTTATGTTGAACAAAATGTAAACAGTAATATAAATAATATTAACTCAATAAATAAACAAAATGATTTTTATAAACCATTAAATGAATTAAATGAGGAAGAACGAATGTCAATATTTGACGATAAAAATGAAGATATAGAAAAATCAATTTTTAAAAATCCTTTAACACCTATAAGCAAACAAGATGAAGAAAGATTGTTTGATGAGGATGAAGAACCGTTAAATCAGAATTCTCCTTTTATTGAAGAAGATGATAATTCAGTAGATGATTTTTTCAATTATCCTGATAATGGAAGCTTAAATGATGAAAACTTTTTCATATTTGAAGATAATGAAAATGGTATTGGCAGTTATGAAGAAAATGTAGCTGATGAAAATACAGATGAAGAATATGAAGCAAACGATGATGATGAGTATGCATCTGACGATGAATATGATTATGAAGAAGAATACGAGTACATAGATGCAGAAGATGAAGATGATGACGGTGAGTATGAATATGAATATGAAGAAGATGAAGATGAAGATGATGGATATAATGAGAATGATGTAGATTACGAAGCTGATGAAGAAAACCCAACAGAGGAGTATGATGATAGTGCGATAGAATATACAGAAAAAAATAATTCGGATGACAATATAGAAAATGTTACCCATAAAGATGTGAAATCGAAACCTATATCAAAACAAGTGCAAAAAACTTTGCCTGTTAATTCACAATCTGTAAATAAAGAAGAAAACAATTTAGAAAAGTTACAACTTAAATCAAAATACACTATTGATAATAAGCGTAGTTTTGCTGTTGTAAATTTCAATGGTTTAAATGCACTTATCGGACTTAATGGTTCTAAGGTAAGTGTTTTACGTAAGTTTACGGAAGATATAAACAGTAAAATGCAAGTAAGGTTGAATGAAAAGCCAAATGAAAACACATCAATTTATATTGTTAAAATCGGAAAATATAAAACATTGGTTGAAGTAAAACCTGAAAGTATAAGACAGCTTTTAGATTTATAATAAATTATGAAAAAAAGTATAATATATTTTTTAAGTATCATTACAATTTTTTGTACGGGATGTATACAAAAAAATGATGATAGCAGGAATATTGTTGATTTTGCAAGCTGGGGCTCTCAATCAGAAGTTGAGATTTTAAAAACAATAATTAGTGATTTTGAAATAGAAAATCCTGATATTAAAATTAATTTTATGCATATACCTCAAAATTATTTTCAAAAAATACATTTGCTTCTTGCCTCAAATACAGCGCCTGATATTATTTTTATAAATAATTTGAATATACCAGTATATGAGCAATACTTAGAGGATTTATCTTCTATAATAAATAAAAATGATTATTATAAAAAGACATTAGATGCATTATCATATAACAATAAGCTTTTAGCAGTACCGAGAGATGTTTCAACTATAGTTATATATTATAATAAGGATTTATTTAAAAAATATAATATAAAATTTCCTGATAAAAATTGGACATTTAACGATTTATTAAAAATTTCATTAGAATTTAAAAAACACAACATATACGGTATAAGTTTTGAAGAAGAAAGTATATGTTATTTACCTTATTTAATGAGTGAGGGTGGTGGGATATTATCTGATGATTTAAAAACAGAGATTGTAAATCTACCTCAATCTCAAAAGGGAATACAATTTTATTCTGATTTACGCAATAAATATAATGTAGCACCTAAAAAGTCGCAAAGTGCAAGTTTAACAATGGCACAAATGTTTTTGCAGGAAAAAATAGCAATGCATGTTTCCGGCAGGTGGATGGTTCCAAAATATAGAGAGAGTGCAAAATTTGATTGGGATGTAATAAATTTCCCTAATGGAGATAAAGGCAGCGTAGTTCCTTTAGATGCATCAGGTTGGGCGGTGTATAAATTTTCTAAAAATAAATCAAATGCATTTAAATTTATAGAATATGTTTCATCAAAGAATATTTCGGAGAAATTTGCTAAAACCGGCTTGATGACTCCTGCAAGAATTGATGCATCAAATTCAGAATCGTTTTTGTCAGGCAAACCAAAATCATCAAAAATTTTTTTAGATATTATTAAAACATCTAAGCCAACTCCTGTTTCTAAGCATTATAATGAATTGGTTGATAAAGTTAATCTGAAGCTTGAGCCAATTTTTGATAAGGAATAATTATTCAACATCAAATATATCAATAAAGTCAAAAGTTTTTGTTGAGAAAACTCCTTTATCAGTAATCTTTAATTCAGGTATAACAGGTAATGATACAAAACCCATTGTCATAAAAGGATCATCAACTTTACAGCCGATTTCTTTTGCTGCAACATTCAACGCTTCTGATTGGCTTGTAACATATTCGTAATCCTTATCTGACATCAAGCCGGCAATAGGTAACGGTAATTTGGCTAAAACCTCTCCATCTTTTATAACAATCCTGCCACCTTGAGATTTTACAAGTTCTTTTTGAGCAAGATACATATCTTTGTCGTTTGTACCAATAATAATCATATTATGTGAATCGTGAGCAACTGTAGAGGCAATAGCACCTTGTTTTATACCGAAACCTTTAATAAAGCCCTTACCCACATTACCGCTTGCTCTGTGTCTTTCAACTACACATATTTTTAAAACATCGTCTTCAACATTTGATTCTGCAAGTCCGTTTTCAACATTTACTTTAGCTACTGTTTCTTTGGTTATAAGTTGATGAGGTATGATTTCTATTGCTTTTACTTTATCTCCTTTTGCCTGTATTTGAAAGCAATTATCTTCCAGCCAGCCAACGTTCACAGAACCTCTTGTTGCAGGTATCTCCATGTTTTCAAGAGAATTAGTTAATTCACCATTTTCTGCAACAACTTCTCCACCTTTGAATACCATTTTTGGTTTAGTAAATTCCTGTAAGTTTTCAAATACGTTAAAGTCGGCTCTATATCCCGGAGCAATCGCTCCTAAATCTTGTATTTTAAAGTATTCTGCGGTATTAAGACTTGCCATTTGTATAGCTTTAATCGGATTTACACGATTGTCTACAGCTCTTTGAACCATTCCGTTTATATGTATTTTTAAATCTTCAGGATGTCTGTCATCTGTTACAAATATTATTTTTCTATTGTTATCATGCAATAATATAGGCATTAATGCATCTAAATCTTTAGCAGCAGTACCTTCTCTAACCATAATATACATACCCTGTCTTAATTTTTCAATTGCCTGCTGCGGGTCTGTACATTCGTGGTCTGATGTTATACCGCTTGCAATATATGCACATAAGTCTTTTCCTGAAACTTTTGGTGCATGTCCGTCAACACGTTTTTTATTTTTCAGAGCAAGGTCTATTTTTGCCATAACGTTTTTATCTCTGTGTATTACACCCGGAAAGTTCATCATTTCTGCTAATCCCAATACCCAATCTCTATCGATTAGAACGGATAAATCATAAGAATTAAGTTCAAAACCGGATGTTTCAAATGGTGTTGCAGGAACACAAGATGGAAGCATTGTATAAACTCTTAACGGTAAATCTCTTGTTGCCTCATGCATAAATGTAATACCATGTAAACCAAGTACATTTGCTATTTCGTGTGGATCTATAATTACTGTTGTTGTACCTGCAGGAACTACTGCCTGTGCAAAACGGTGAGGAAGCATCATTGAACTTTCTATATGAACGTGTCCATCTATAAATCCGGGTGTTAAATATGCACCTTTTAAATCTATTTCTTTTTCACCATGATATTCTCTTTCTACACCGGCTATTCTGCCTTTTACGATTGCAACATCACTTTCATATATTTCTTCTGTTAGAACATTTACTATTTTTGCGTTTTTAAGAACTAAATCAGCTTTTTTCTCGCCTAATGCTACTTCAATAAATTCTTCTTGATGCATATATAAACCCTTTCCATTTACATTCTATTCTTTATATTTTATCACAAAAAGATAATAATTCCTTTATTCTGCCCGTTGTTACTACATCCAAAATTTTTTCTTTAATTTCTTCAATTTCTTTACTTGTTAATTTATCCAATTTCCCTACAAGAACAATTTTTCCTGTTGAATCTGTTTCAACAAAAGCATTATTTTTCCGTAAAAATTCCATATATTTTTTTATGGTTTCTAATTTATATTCGTCTGTTTTTATGGTTTTACCCATATAATATTTAACATCTTTTTCAAATTTATTTATAAATTCAAGCATATAGTTTAAACTTTTCAAAGCGGTTTTTTCATCATATTTTTCACCTAGACCAAAATTCCCTTCAATTTTTATATCGCCTAAACTTTTTAAACAAGCACCCCAAAGCATACATCCGGCATAAAAACCTATGTATGTATTTATTAATTCTTGTATTCTATTGTATGAAGATGCAAATTTAAATTTTTTTTGATTAAAATTTTTAATAGAATTTAAACCTAAGTAAAAGTATTCTATATTACCTTCAAAATCTGTAATCCATTTTGAAAAACCGGGGTCAAATAAGCAAGTTTTGTCTTCTGTAGTCATTTATTCAGTTTCCTCTTTTAAATTTAATCTGGATTTTCTACCGCAGGATTTATCTTCATCACAAAAACCATTTGTTTCGCATTTTGGTACAAGATAATCTTTTAGCCATGCTTCTTTTGCAATTAATTCATCACACATTGCCTTTATAAGTAATCTGATTTCAGTTTGAGCCCTTGAGCATAGTCTTAAGTTCGCAACATGGATAAGTTCTCTTAAGTTGGTGCTTACAATCATTGATGTAGCACAAGCATTAGGTAATACAGCTCTTGCATCTTCTGCAGGTATTCCTGCCTCAATAAAATCATTATATGTTTTAGAAATTTCTTCCATAAAAGATACAAATTTTTCTTTTAATTCTTCATTACTGTTTATTGTTTGCGGAATTAAGTATTCAAATTGATTTTCTTTGACGTATCTTTGAGATTTTTGTGAAAAAGACATGTGTCTGTGTCTTACAAGCTGGTGAGAACAAGAACGAGAAATATTTGAAACTGCAAAACTAACTTGTATATGTTCAATTGTAGAAAGATGCCCTGATGACATAACTTTTTTAACAAGTTTAAGCATTTTAGTTTCATCATCAGCATTATCAAAAATGTTTTGCGGAGAATCAGCACTATAGCATGTTCTGCAAGCTGTGTATATTGTTTTTAAAATATTGTCCGGTGCAGATATTAACTTTGCATGCGGTTTGTTATCATTCATTTCTGTAAATCCTATTATATAAAATTATTGCCGAACATTTTTCGCTCGGCAATAATTTAAAACTTCTTAAAACATCAAAAAACTTACTTTTTAGATTTTGCATCTTCAAGTTTTTTGCCGTATCTTTTGTTAAATCTTTCTACACGACCTTCAGAGTCAAGAATTTTTTGTTGTCCTGTATAAAAAGGATGACATGCTGAACAAATTTCAACTGTGATATTATCGTTAATAGAGCCGGTTTCAATTTCATTGCCACAAACGCATTTAATTGTACATTTTTTATAATCAGGATGAATACCTTGTTTCATAATTTACCTCACTTTTTGTATCTGTATATATAATATAATACGGTCAAAATAATAAAGCAAGATATAAATAATAAAAATTATTCTTTTTCATAAAAAATAGGTGCAAAGTTATAAAAATATTTCATAAGTGTATTAAAGTCATTGGAGTCAACATTACTTAATTGGATACGATATGGGATTGGTAATAAATTTATATCTTTTTCCAACTCTTTTACATTTATATTTCTATTTTCTATGTTTATAAATTTAATAAATAAGTCAATATCGCTTGAAGAATGAAATGTTCCATCCATTCTTGAACCCCATACTTTCACAATTTCAACTTCATCATGTTGTTTAAAAAAATTGGTAAGTAAGTTATATGATTTATCATTAATACCAAAGTTTTTCATACTTTTTCTCCATAAAGATATTCAAGTCAGAAAAACATTTAGCATATTTATTAACAATATTATGCAGTAATTCTTCTTCTTTATTATCTGCTTTTATTTGTTCAATATTTTTTATATCAAATAACAATTCTATCCAGCTTTGACCATCTTCAATTATTTCTAAATAATAAGCTTCTTTTATAATATCAATATTCTCATATTAAAAAATTCCGTTAAATTTTAAATATTATCTTAACAGTAATACTGATGAGTTAAACATATCAATCGTATATAAATTCTAACATTGTATCTGCATCTTTAATATAACCAAGTTTTTCTGCATTAATAAAAATTTCTCTTGGAAAAAGATTTTTAATACCATTATCCCTCATTTTGTATTTTAAAACTTTCCATGCAGCTTCAAATAATTTTTTAAAGCTTTCACAGTATTTTATTCTATCAGATTGTGGAATATTATTAAGATAGTTCGTATAGTCATAATTACTTCTTATATCAATAAAAGCTTTATATCTTAATTGCCATAAATTTATAAATCGTAATGTCCAATTAGGTATATCTTTCATTTCATCTAACATAAAATTCAACCTTATTAAAACTACGATTGGAATAATTCGTTAATTTTGTTTGTTATATCTTGCGGATCAATTTCATTTGTAACTTTATTTATATCTTGAGCAACCTGATACAATTTAGCAGCTTCAATTTTATCTCCCAAAATTGTAATTGCTCTTGCAAGATTAAAATGTGCTAGTGCATAATTAGGATTACATTCTATTGATTTTTTAAACAATTCAATAGATTTTTGAACACGTCCTAAATCGTCAAGATATATAACACCTAAATTGTTATAAGCTATATCATATAATGCATCATTTTCTATTGCTAAGTTATATTCTTTTATTGCCTCATCAGTATCGCCTTTTCCCCAATACAAAAAGCCCAAATTACAGTGAATTTTTGCATTATTCGGATCAAGCATCAATGCACTTCTATAAACTGTTAATGCATTATCATATTCTTCTTTATCATAAAATGCAGAACCTAAATTGACATATATATCCATATCTTCAGGTGTTAGTAAATAAGCTGTCTGATATGAACATACTGCAGCATCTAAATCACCTTTATTTTCCTGATAAACAAAACCTAAGGTTTGTGCAATAATACTTGTCCATTTACGATTAGGGTTTAATGTAATCGCAGCTTGATAATGTGAAATTGCCTCTTTTATATCGCCTTTTACATAATATAAATTTGCTAAATTTGAATGAAATTCAGGCATGGTTGGCAATATGCTGATTAATTTTTTATAAACTTCTATTGCATTATCATAATCACCTTGTTCTTCATACGCCTGACATAAATGTCTGTATGCCGGTATATTCAAGCTGTCAAGCCATATTGCCATTTTGTATTCTGTTATTGCTTCGTCATATTGTCCGATTGTCCTGTAAATATCACCAAGTAAACAATATAAAGGGACAAATCCGGGTGCCTTTTCAATTGCATTTATATATATGTCAAGAGCATTTGCTAAACCATTTGATTTTACTTTGTAATATCCTTTTATTAATACTGGTAAAAATTGCAAATACGACAGTGAACGCATAACATTTTTAATTGCCTGTTTGTCAAAAGGCAATGTAGCAATGGCTAATACCAATTGCCATTTACATTTTAACCAGCCGGAAAATTTTCTAAATGAAGATATTTTATATAAATTATATAAAAGATAATGTGCTGAAGAATTTTTAAACGGATCTAATTTGATAGCATGTTTTGCATTAAACACCGCTTCCATAAAATGAGCTTTTTTAGTGTATGTTTCAGCCAAAAGGTAATATGCTTTTGCAAGCTTTTTATCTTTTGCTATTGCCATATTAAGATAGTTTATAGCTTTTTCTAAATCACCTTTAAAATATTGGGCTTGTCCTATTTTAAAAAATATTTCCGCAGAATCAATATAAGATTCTAAAGCCCTTTGATATTCTGTTATTGCTTCATCAATATATTGATATGAGTTGTGAATGTCTAAATGCCATGCTAAATATAAATCTCCAAGACGTACATGTAAATCTGCATTTGTAGGATCTTTTTGCAATTCAACCTGACACAATTCAATTGCATTTTGAACATGTCCGTTTTTTACTTCACGTTTAATTTTTTTCTCTATATCTTTAAGTTTACTTTTCATATTACACTATAAACTTATTTTAAATTACTGTTTTTTCTGGCTTGCATGTCTATATCATAACATGTCTTTATTATTTTATCACGTTCTTTTTCGTCAATATTAGTAAACGCTAATGTGTATTCATCAGGTTGTAATGACGGATTATCCAATATAATTGCTTCAAAATATGCAGGGGTATCATAATTCTTTAAATATAATTTTCCATAAACTGTTTGTTCAGGATATAATTCTTCATTACTGTTAAATTTAATACCACCACCTGAAATATCTATAGTACTAGCTATAAATACTTCTCTATTTAATTCAAGTGTAAGCTTCGTTTTAAGTGGTGAACGAGTATAATCCCTTCTTTGAATAACAACAGCTTCTTCTACAAATTCTACAATAAATTTTTCTTCATTAGGAGAATTGATAACCATTGATTCAAAAACAACCAAACCTGTTGGTGTAAATACCTTTATGTCAATAGGTGTTCCTTCCTCTAAATACATTTTTAATGCATCGGCACCTTCAGGGTAATCCAACCATAGTCGGTCTTTTTCTACATCATGAACTATACAGTCCAATTCCATTTCTATGTCATTTTCACCGTCAAAAAATATTTTTGCCTTTTGATTTGCACTTATATCACTCATATTATCATTTTAAATAACAATAGTTAAAAATGCAAGTATTTTATAAAATTTATACATTGATTTTAAATAATTTAATGAAATTAAATAAAATACCAAAAGTTTTGTAACGTTTTTGTAATATTTCTCCTCATGCGTTAAAGTTTTGTTTAGCTTGTGTCGATATATAGCATGTGAAAACAAAAAAGAGGTGTAATTATGGGTGGTGTAGATAACGAAAGTAATTTATCAGGTATACAGAAACGTGTTTTGCAAAAGTTTGCAGAAGGTCAAACTCGTTCAGAGCAAATTTCTCAAGCGATAGAACTTGGCAGTCTTTTATCTGCATCAGGTTCATCAACTTCAAGTTCATCAACTTCGTCTTATGATGAACAAATGAACAGTTTATTTAGCAGCTTGACAAGCAGTATGAATAGACAGATGAGATTTATGAATACAATGAATACTATTAATATGGTATCAAATGCTGCAACAAGTATTCTTGGAATACTTGGCGGCTCTGCAAGTTTACAATCTGCAGTGTCATCAGCTGCAAGTGGTGGAACATCTTCTGAACAGACATTGTCTAAATTGGATTTAAAATGTAGTGAAAAGAAGTTAAGCAAGCAGATAGATGAAAGAAGATCATACATTTCATCAATGGATTCAAAGATTTCCGGCTACGAATCAGAAATCAGTACAAAATCTCAATCAAAATCTTCTTTAGAAGCTGATAATGCGGATAGAAACAGCAAAAAAGCAGGATATCAAGCTGCTGTTGATACAAAAACAGAAGAATATAATAATGCTGTAAAAGCTTGGACAGATGCAAGTGAAGAGTTAAAGGGATTGCCTGCTAAAATTACCTCTGCTGAATCTAAGGTAAATGGTTTCAACAATCAAATTAGTCAATTAGAAACACAAAAATCACAAGCACAAACTACACAAGCTAAAAGTCAGATTGATAAACAAATTAAATCAATCAAGGAAAATCAGTTGAAGCAAGCACAAAAAGAGTTGGATGACTTAAAAGCAAGAAAAGCTGAATTAGAAGGCAATGATGCAGATAAAAGTGTAGCTGGTCTAAAAGCCAAGATGGATGCTGCTGATGCAGCTAAAAAGCAAGCTATACAAGAAAATAGTGATAATCTTGCTAAAATTGAAGATAATGAAAAACAAATTGCAACTTTAAAATCTGAAATTGATAAATTAAATCAAGATAAACAGTATGCGCAAACAAAACGCAATAGTGCAAACACTGAGTTGACTCAACTTCAGGATGCATTAAAGGAAAAACAATCTAAATAAAAATAATCAATGAATGGCTACGGCTACTATATACTACATTATTACATAATTAACTGTATTTA
>Ga0256405_10011368_pt1 | contig 11397 bp, 8 predicted proteins | sample RumenRJG_02DNA_FD_189096 | JGI IMG/M metagenome (GOLD analysis project Ga0256405, IMG submission 189096) | Bovine rumen microbial communities from Lethbridge, Alberta, Canada - RJG_02 | ecosystem: Host-associated > Mammals > Digestive system > Stomach > Rumen | place: Canada: Alberta | collected...
ATGAGGGAGGCTTTCGAGAAGAACGGAGATCCGAGCCCGAGAAGCATTCTGGTCGATGCGTCCACCGATCTGGATAGTATCGACCTCAAGTATCCTCTTATAGTCAAGCCTACAGACAGGAGCGGAAGCCGCGGGGTCAAGAAGGTCACCAACAACGAACAACTCAGGAATGCAGTTTACAAGGCAAGAGAGTACAGCTTTGAAAACAAAGCCGTCGTCGAGGAGTTCATAGAGGGTGATGAGTACAGCATCGAGTACATCTCTTACCACGGCAAGCACTGGTTCATCGCAGCGACTCAGAAGGTCACGACGGGAGCTCCCTTCTTTATCGAGACAGGACACCGCCAGCCGGCGCCTCTTGATGTAGACGTGATTGAAAAAATAAAGAAGGTATCCGAGCACGCCCTGGATTCGCTGAAGATAGAGAACGGAGCGGCGCATATAGAGCTCAAGATAGACGGTGATGACATAAAGATCGTCGAGATCGGCGGACGCATGGGCGGAGACTTTATCGGCAGCGATCTTGTCCCGCTGTCGACCGGCTACGACTTTGTTAAGGCCGTGATCGACGTCTCGCTCGATCAGCAGCCTGAGATTCCGTCCGGAGTGTCTGCGGCATATGCAGGAGTAAACTTCCTCATGGAAGCAAAGGATGTAGTGGAGTACCGCAACTTCAAAGAAGAACATCCGGGAGCCATACTTAAAGAGCACATCGATTCGGACTTTTCGGACGCGGTCACCGACAGCTCGAACAGGCACGGATACTATATATTCAGATACTGACAGATCGGAGAACAGCCAATGCTTATTTCATTCGTTATCCCATGCTACAGGTCGGCAAAGACCCTGCCCGGCGTAGTCGATACCATACAGTCGACCGTAGCGGGCAAGGAAGGATTCGAGTCGGAGATCATACTGGTCAACGATGCTTCGCCTGACGATACATGGGATGTGATATGCGGACTTCATGATAAATACGATAACGTCACGGGTGTAGACATCGCCAGAAACAGCGGACAGCAGTCCGCGATACTTGCAGGCCTCCGCCAGTCAAAAGGCGATCTCGTCGCCGTATCCGATGATGACGGGCAGACGCCTATCGAGACCGTGTTCGAGTTCTACGATCACATGGTCGAGGGCAATTACGATGTGGTCTGTGCCGAATACGTTGACAGGGGAGAGAGGAGCGCGTTCAGAAAGCTCGGATCAAAGGCTAATGACGCGATGATCAATAACTTCCTCGACAAGCCGGCGGATATCCATACATCAGTATACTTCCTTGCGAAGAGGTTCGTGGTCGACGAAATGGTCAAGTACACGAACGCCTATCCTCACATGGAGGGCCTGCTGATCCGGACGACTCTGAACATCGGCAATGTCAAGGTCGATCAGAAGGACAGAGCCTCTGGCTCATCAGGCTACAATCTGAAGAAACTTCTGACCCTATGGGTGAACGGGCTCACGACATTCTCTATAAAGCCTCTGAGATTTGCCGTGGTGTTCGGCCTGCTGATGGCGGTGGTGGGGTTTATTACCATAATAGTCCTTGTGATATCCAAACTCACCAATGGCGACATAGTCCTCGGCTGGACTTCGATGATAGCGACCACCATACTTATAGGAGGTATGATACTCCTGGTGCTCGGCATAGTCGGTGAGTACATAGGGCGCATATATATGAGCCTGAATCAGAACCCTCAGTATGTCGTAAGAGAAGTCCTCGAAAAGCAGAAGAAATGACAGATATCAGAGTAAACAGGAAATACGATGCAAACTCAGGGCAGCAGAAGCTGCTCGTGCTTGGTGCGGGACCATTCCAGCTTCATCTCATAGAGAAGGCAAAAGAGATGGGATCTTATGTTATCGCGATGACTCCTCCCGGCGATTACCCCGGCATAGAAGCCGCAGACAAAGTATATTTCCATGATGCCAAGGACGAGGAATTCGCATATGAGACTGCAAAGAAAGAATTCGTGAACGGGGTGACTACCGATCAGGCCGAGATACTTGTCAGAGCGGAAACTTACGCAGCAGAGAAGATGGGGCTTCCGGGCAATCCTTATGAGGCCGCCCTTATCTACACCGATAAACACCTGATGAGAGAAAAGTGCAAAGAGCTCGGGCTGGCAACGATAGAAAGCTGTCTTGCCGGCAGCATCGAAGAAGCAGAGGCCTTTCTGGAAGCTCTGGGAGGTGACGCCATCATAAAGCCGGTGGATTCTTTCAGCAGCAGAGGCATCCATAAGATACACTCTGAAGAGGATCTGGAAGAGTATTTCGAAGAAGCTATGAATTATTCCCGCCGTGGCAAGGTGATCATAGAGAGACTTGTAGAAGGCCCGGAATTCGAGGTCGACTCCATCGCCGCAGGCGGGGTGATAAAGCCTCTGATGTATGCTGATCAGGAGCAGTTCGAGATACCTGATGTGTTCTCTTCTGCGACAAGACTGTACCCTTCTGCCGAAGATAAAGCTGTGGTCGACAGACTTCTTGAATACAACCGGAAGGTGAACGAAGGATTCGGCATGGTGCAGGGCCTGTCGCACAACGAATATATCATGGACAGCCATACCGGAGAAATATATCTGATAGAGGCAGCGCTTCGCGGCGGCGGTAATTATGTTTCGTCATATATCGCGACACTCCAGACGGGCCTCGATACAGCTGAATTCCTGGTGAACATCGCTCTTGGCCGCACGAACGAGATTCCGGAATTTGCGACCGCCAGATGTCATTGCGGTTTTGTATGCTGTTATCTCCCGGCGGGAGAGATAATCAGCAGAGACGGGGCTGATGAAGTCGAGGCGCTTGACTATGTGGTGAAAACTACATTTGACAGAATAAAGCTGCATACGGTCGCCGACTCGATCGAAGATAAGGAGCAAAGGCATACTGTAGTGCTGTATGCGGATTCCAGAGAAGAGCTTATGTCGCGGATCGATCATATACGGAAGACATTCCGCGCTCAGGTCCGTACAGGGGACGGAATAAAGGGACCAATATGGAAGTAAGATGTGCTGAGGTGCATGGAATGAAAGCTTTCAGGGATATAAGAAAAAGAATAATAGCGGTGGTAATACGGTTTTTAAAAATCGTAAACCCCGGCCCATGACAAAGAATATGGATAAAAAGAGGATACTGATACTGGGCGCGGGCAATGCCCAGATCGACGCAATTGAATACTGCAAGGCTCATGGATACGAGGTAGTCGGATGCAGCTATACTACTGTAGATGCCGGCATACCTCATCTGGATCACTTCGAGCAGACCGACATAAAGGATGTGGACGGGGTCGCCGATCTCGCCCGCAGATATGGCGTGCGCGCGGTTTATTCCGTTGGATCCGATCTTGCCATACCTTCGGCCATGAAGGTAAGCGAGAAGATCGGACTGCCGCACTTCATCACGCCGGAGGCGGCCGAGACCTGCCACTCAAAGCACCTGATGAGAGAGGCCCTCGGACATGGATTCGAAGGCAACGCCTCTTTCATTGTCTGCGGCAGCCTAGACGAAGCTCTGCGCTATGATTCGTTCCCGGGAATGATGAAGCCTGTGGATTCGCAGGGGCAGAGAGGCTGCTTCAGGGTGGACTCGGCAGAAGACATCAGGGAGCACTTCGGTGACTCGCTCGGATATTCGGTAGCCGGCAAAGTCATAATCGAGGACTACATCGAAGGCCCTGAGATATCCGTGAATGCGTACTTCCAGGATGGAGAGATGCGTATCGCTGTCGTAAGCGACAGATACTCTTTCGAAGAATATCCGGGAGGCATCATAAAAAAGCATATCGTGCCGTCATCGTTCGCAGATGCACGCGCAAAGGAGAAGACTCTTGATCTTTGCCGAAGAGCGGCAGAGAAGCTGGACATAAAAAACGGGCCGTGCTATTTCCAGATAAAGCTAAGGGACGGAAATGATCCTGTCATACTCGAGGTCGCACCGAGGCTCGACGGCTGCCATATGTGGAACCTAATAAAGCATTATTGCGGAGCTGACCTTCTCGATGCCTGCTTCAGGCATCTTCTCGAGGGGGAACAGGTCCTGACGGAAGAGTATGAGATGCCGGACGAAGAGTACTGCCTCGAGTTCATCAGCGAGCCGTCGAATTCGCATTTTGTCAGAGGCGACCACGATGTATCTGACTCGGAGTACGTCTGCTGGTATTACAACGACGGAGACAGGGTCCTCAGGGTCAACGGCATCATTGAAAAATGCGGTTACGTCATCCGCAAAACAGGAGAAAGATGATATGGGTATCCAGAAAAAACTCAAAAACGTATACACGGTATGGTATCTTCTGACCCTCAGGAGGTCGTTCGACGGGGATCCGAAGAAAATCAAGGCCGACCAGAACCGCAAGGTCCACAGGATAATGAAGAGGGCCTATGAGATCCCTGTATACAGGGAGAAATTCGAACTCTCGGGAACGACTCCCGATGATTACCATTCAGCCGAGGATCTGGCGAAGTTCCCGACTCTCACAAAGCCTGAACTCAGACTCTGGATGCAGCAGGAATGGGACGATCATCCTGAGAAGCACGACGATATAAACATCCTCAGCACGAGCGGTTCATCCGGCACTCCGCTCAAGATGCTCTATACGCAGAAAGAGCAGGCCTGCAGCGACGCCAACTGGGCGAGGGCCCTTGCCGCTGCCGGCTACAAGCCGCTGACGGGCAAGATGTATTCCTTCTCGACGAGCCACAAGGGTCCGAGAAAGAAGAACAGGGACTCCATAATCCAGAAATTCGGTCTGATGCGCCGCAAGGTGGTCGGAGAAGATCACATCGTCGGAGACGGCATAGCCGATCTAATTGCGGACATAAACGAATACAAGCCTGATCTGATCTGCCTTCGCAGGAACGTGATGGTCAGGATGGTGCAGTATGCCGAAGAGCACGATATGAAGATCTGGAAGCCGAAGTTCTACGCTCCTATAAGCGAAATGGTGGACGGCGTGACCAGAAAGGTGCTCGCAAAGGCGCTCGGAACGGGGCTCATAGACGCCTACGGAGTATCCGAGATGGGCAGCTTCATCTATCAGTTCCCTGAAAAGAACTTCAGATATGTGGCAAACGACATCGCTGTCGCCAACGTATACAACGATAAGAACGAGCTTGCGGATGACGGCCGCATAGTAGTCACATCGCTATATAAGCACACATATCCTCTGATCAACTACGAGACGCTCGACCTCGGAAAGTCCTATGTGAAGGACGGCATCAGATACTTCACGGACATCGAAGGACGAATGAACGACCTTGTGAAGCACGAGGGCGGCGCTGACTCATCGGCTCTGCAGCTTATGAGGATAGCGAACCATACGGTAGGGCTGTCACAGTTCAGATTCATCGAAGAAACCTACCACGACATGAAGATCCAGCTCGTGGCCGATCCTTTCAACAAGACGATGTCGAAAGAGGATATAGAGGAACGCTTCATTACGGAAGTGACAAAGCTCTACGGCGATGAGTTCAGAATTACGATCGAGTGGCTCGGAGAACTGCCTCCGGACAAGACCGGCAAGCAGAGATGCTTCGTCTGCAATGTTGAATAATATGAAAATAGCAGTGACGGGTGCGAGCGGCTTTATAGGCACTGAGCTGCTCGGCGAACTGGAAAAATCAAAGGGGATCGTAGTGACTGCGATCACAAGAGGAGGATCCGCACGTGCGGACTCTCCTTTTTGTACATGGAAGGATACCGACTGGTCTGCCGGAAGTCTGACTGAAGCTCTGGACGGAGCTGAAGCAGTGATACATCTTGCCGGCGTGCGCGGTACAACGTCCGATCCTGCGGATTATGCTGTAAATATGGAGATGACTCAGAACCTGCTTGAGGCTATGACAAAGGCAGGGACGAAGAGGATAGTATTCGCCTCTACGATCTCGGTCTACGATGACGAGGATGAGATCCCGTGGGAAGAGGACGGCTCACTGAAGGGCAGGACGATGTACGGCGAGTCCAAGATAAGCTGTGAGAGACTCATACAGGAATATGCCGGGAAATACAGATTCACTTACGGGATAGTCCGCATAGCTCAGGTGCTGGGCGAGGGCGAAAAGCACCGCGGCATGATGAACGTATTCATAGATACGGCTGCCTCAGGAGGCGCGCTGAAAGTAATCGGCAAAAGCGAAGCGAAGAGGCAGTACCTCTACGTGAAGGACCTCACGAAGATACTCACGGTCCTTGCGGCAGGCAGTGACATTGTCGATGCCGGAAAAGACATAATTGTCAATGCCGGCATGCCTGAGGCCTATACGAATCTCGAGATAGCGAAGATAGTGAATAAAGTCTACTGTAATGAAACTCCGATAGATTATGATGACTCATCGCCTGAGACGATTCGGCCGTCCAATATGGACATAAGCAGGCTGAAGAAACTCGGATTTATGCCTCTCGACATGGAAGAAGCTTTGCGCGAAATGAAGACGAACTCCGGCATTACAGGAACTACAGAACAGTAACATGAAGAAAAAGAAGCTGAAAATCATCCTGATCGTTCTGGCTGTCCTGCTTCTCGTTGAGATCGTCGCGGGATACGCGGTGATCAGGAACCGTCATAAAGAGAAAGAGGCTGCAGAGACACTTGTTAAAAAAGAGCAGCGTCCGGAAAAGACTGATGCGGCCAAAGATATAGAAGAACCGGAGCTGGCTGCCGCAAGCGCGTGCATATACAAGGTCGGAGAGAACGGAGAAGGGACTTTTATTCTCGAAAAGAACGCAGATGAGATAAGGCCGCAGGCGAGCACAACCAAGCTCATGACCGCAGCTCTGCTGATAGAAAGCGGCAGACTCGAGGACAGTACGATGATAAGCGAGAACGCGGCCGCTACGCCGGAATCATACCGCGAGCTGGAAGAAGGTGATACATACAACAATCACGATCTGATGTATGCGATGATGCTTCCGTCAGCGAATGATGCAGCCGTGGCTGTCGCCGAAGGCGTAGCCGGAGATGTCGATGATTTCGTAGACATGATGAACGACAGGGCAGAAGAGCTCGGCCTGAACGACACATACTATAAGAACCCGCACGGGCTTGATCAGGACGGACATTACTCAACTGCCCGCGATGTCGCGAAGCTTACCGCCTTTGCATACACATTCCCGGATATCAGGGAAACGTGGCTGGCAGAGACAAAGTCCATAACCAGCCTCGGCAACGACAATACCTGGAATCTCGTAACGACCGATCAGCTGCTGGGCTACGACGAGGATTTCAAAGGGGGCAAGACAGGGACCCAGCCGGTCGCCGGATTCATCTTCGCCGGTGTATATGAGTACAGGGGAACGGAATACGTCACGGTAGTGATGGACTGCGGCAGCGAGGATGCGCGCTGGGAGGACACAAAAAAACTGCACAGCTATATCCGGGCCTGTGCAGAATAATGTTATAGATACGGCTGATGCGCTGTCTGCTATGCGGACGGCGTATTTTTCTTGCTGTAGACCTCTCTTACCACATACTGCGGGTAATTTCCCATGGTAAGGAACATCCTCCCTACGTATTCGCCGACTATACCGAGAGTCAGAAGTATGATGCCCGAGAAGATGATGATGGTCATCATCGTGGATGTCCATCCGAGGATCTTGGTCTTGCTGATGATCTTCCTGACAAGCAGCCATATGAGGCCTATGACTCCGCAGCATGTGGTGAATATACCGAACCTCTGCGCCAGCCGAAGAGGCACTACCGAAAAGCCCGCTATGTTCGACCAGAGACTCAGAAGCTTTTTTAATGTGTAGCCCGATTCGCCATACGCTCTGTCGAAGTGTTCGACAGGAACGCTGGCTATGCGATCTGTCGACACCGTCCTCAATATGAGGCCCTGCATCTGTGTGTACTGCGCAGGATATTCTATTATGGAATCCCTCACATATTTCTTCATCGCGACATAGCTCGACGTCTTCATATCCTTCGGCTTGCCGAGAAGTATGCGCACGCTCGTATGGGTGAACCATGAACCGAAGCGCCTGAAGCCCGAGTGCTTCTTTTTAGGATAGTAGCCGTAGACCACATCGTGGTCTTCATCGAGGCCGCCGATGATCTTGCTGAGTTGCGAAGGATGCGTCTGCATATCGTCGTCCATGAAGACGATGACATCACCGTCAGCATAATGCAGGCCGCAGATAAGCGCGTTGTGCTGGCCCGCGTTTCGGGCAAGAGCTATCGCAGTCACAAAGTCGTACTGCTCTGCAAGCGACTGGAGTTCTCTGACAGTAGCTCCGCCGTCAGGGGAGAAATCATCCACCAGAATGAACTCGTAAGGCGTGAAATCAAGCCTTTCGAGCTCGTCGGCGGTCTCTTTTACTACTTCGCCGATCGTATGAGATGATTTATAGCAGGGTATCACTATGGAATACATCATGGTTCGTTATCCTTTATATATCGGGTTTTATTCGCTATAATTGTAGTATTATTGGACTATTCAGGCAAGCGATCATTCAGGAAGAGAAAATCACACATGATAAACAGCAATACGATCATCAGAAAAGAGAAGAAAAAAACCAACTGGCTGTACTCTTTAGCGATAAACACTGCAGTCCTCGTGTTGATCCTAGCGATCACGGATATCGTATACGAGACCAATGATGACTTTGCGATCTCGCAGATGATCTATGACGGATATCCCTATGTCAGGTTCGTGAACTACTTCATGAGCCGGGTCATCATATTCGTACAGGGCTTCTTCCCGGGCGTCAATATGTTCATGCTGGCACAGATGGTGCTGGGGTTCGTATCCTTTACGGTACTGGTCAAGATATTTCTGGACAGAAGAGACAATGATATCGAACTGATACTTGCTGTCATGCTGGTCGCGTACTTTTCTCTGGATCATTACAGCAGCATACAGTTCACCAAGACGGCGGCGATACTGATGACAGCGGGGCTTATCTGGGCCGTGGACAACTATACACACGAAAGGTCCGTACCGGTATATATCGCAGCCTTTGTCATGTATTATTCGGGCGTAGCATTCAGGGAAAGGGGGATGTTCCCTGCCATCGGATATGCCGGCGCATACATACTTATATGGTGGATATTCAATCATGAAGAGGTGTTTGCAAAAGACAGACGAAAGAAAGAGGCAGGTCTGGTCGCACTCATACTGGTCATACTCATTATTCCCGCCGGAATAGATGTGGCTTCAGACAGAATCAACGAGAGCACGCCCGAACTGAAATATTCCAGAGACTACCAGAACGAGAGGGCCTGGATAACGGATTATCCGCTGATGGATTTCGAAGACAGCAAAGAAAAATATGACGCGATCGGTATAAGCGAGAACGACATATTCATGATGGATAGGTGGATATTCGACTATGAAGGAGCCGCTACTCTCGAAAACATCAAAGCGATAAACGAGATCAACAGGCCTTATGTCAATGAGTCCATGAGCCTGGTCAAAGCAGTGAAAAGGACGCTCAGAGAAGCCTTCTACTCGATCGTCAACCGGACCTTCAGCGGTGCACATATAGTGATAGCTCTTGCTCTGGCTGTGTACATACTGTGTGTAAACAGACGCCGTACGTGGTGGTATATCCTTGTATTCGGCGCCATGACTGTCGCGGTATACATCTCGATATATTACATGCAGCGGCCTCAGTACAGAGCGCTGTATCTCGGGGAGTTCAGCGCGGTGTTCTGGATGATGTACGCTTCGTTCATCGGAGAGAAGACCGAAAAACCGGCAGGGATAAAGACCGGAGCAGCGATACTAGCAGCGGCGATACTTCTGATGATCTGGCCGGCAAAGGAGATGCTCGACTACAGAGTCAGCCATAACGAAGGGGTGACAGAATCTCAGGTCATACTCGATTATTATGATGAACACCCCGACCAGTTCTTTGTAGTAACAACAACAACTATGGGAATGCCGGCATCATATAGAGATCCGCTTTCAAGACCGTCAGCACCTGTGAACGCATCGGACACGGGCGGATGGGACACCCTGACTCCGTATAAACTCGGGTGTCTGGCAAAGGCAGGAGTATATAATCCGGTAAAGGAGCTTATCGATGATCCGCACATGATCTTTGTAGGCGATTATATGGTGCCTGAGCTCACGGAATACTACAACAAGTGGTACTGCAATGAACACGAGACCATAGATTTTGTTAAGATTGGAGAAGTGGACGGGCAGAGCCTATATAATGTAGTAAAAGTGCAGCAATAACGATGGAAATGCGATCGAATCAGTTGACACCTGCACGAAAATACTGATAAAATGTTCAAAAATTATGCTAGTTAGTATATTGGTGTATTATGCACATTAGAACAAAAGAGGGCAAAACGATGAAGAAGAAATTTACAACCATAGTGCTCGCCCTGCTGATGACGATGATGTTTGCCACAGCGGGAGTGTTTGCGGTGCCTGATGGTCTTGAAATAGAGGAGAAGGGCAACAATCACTGGAAGGTCACAGTAGATGAAGAAAATGATGTGACAGACACATCAGCTGTAATTGTATGGAACCCGACAAACAAAGAATATGAGTATTCCGAGGATGCGGTTTTCAGCATCTACATGATGGTTGACGGCAAAGAGGAGCTTATGGAAAAGGATATTGTTTCCATAGATAAAAAGGAAGACATGAAAGATCCGGATGCTCATCACTACTATGTCTACAACAACGAAGAGAACAAGAAGACTGAAGAAGGCGACCTTGTTCCACTGGGTTATTCTTATAAAATTGAAAATCTTACACCTGGGACGGAATATGAGCTGATCGTTAAAGAAAAAAATGATAAAGAGGACGACCAGATCGCGAACAACAGCGCTAATTTTAAAACAAGTCCTGCAGAAACCAACGAGAAAACGTTGCGCACAGCTGTTGCGGGCTATACTCTGTCGAACCCAAAAGTTACTAATATCACCAATACCACGGCCCTTTTCACATGGAGCATGAGTCCGGAGTTCACCAGCGGGCAGGTAACTATCAACGGGCGAATAGTTAATCCTAAAAATAACGGCGATGGTACATATTCATATACCGTGTCGGGTCTTAATCCTGCGAGATCGTACAGCCTTCCTGTCAAAGTGATCGATGGCAGCGGCAAGGATATATCAAACGAGCTCAGAGTTTCGGTCAGCACGGCATACAGTCTGTCGGCAGGAAAGGTCACAAGCACAACAGCAACAACGGCCATGTTCAACTGGAGGATGAACCGTGAACTCACTGATGGGTCGAGAGTGACTATCAACAATCGCGTGGTCAATCCTAAAAAGAACAGTGATGGTACGTATTCATACAATGTATCAGGGCTTAATCCTGCAAGAAAATACAGTCTTCCGGTAAAGGTTATCGATAAAAACGGCAAGACGGTCTCCAATGTGATGAATATCGCGGCCGATACATCATATAAACTTTCGGCAGGCAAAGTAGCCAG
>Ga0256405_10011369_pt1 | contig 11396 bp, 9 predicted proteins | sample RumenRJG_02DNA_FD_189096 | JGI IMG/M metagenome (GOLD analysis project Ga0256405, IMG submission 189096) | Bovine rumen microbial communities from Lethbridge, Alberta, Canada - RJG_02 | ecosystem: Host-associated > Mammals > Digestive system > Stomach > Rumen | place: Canada: Alberta | collected...
CCCCGAAGTGGAGAAAGTGTTATGTTTTTTTGGAAAAAAAATAAATCACCACGAGAGAACGTGCGCCGCCGGGCGCATGCACAAAAGGTGCTGTGGATAAAATACGTTCAAATTTTATCACAGCACCTATTTTTTTAGGCAGCCAACTATTTCATAGCATAAGCTAGGTCGTGGCAATGTGCAAGCCCGGAAAAGTGGCTCATTATGGCAGCGCATCCCAGCACGTCCCCATGAATCATCACCAAAGAAATTTACTTTATACAGGTTGATATTTAGCAACTATGATAGCCTTGTCTTCCGGCGAAATATCCAGTGCCTCCATTGTTTCGTCAAGACTCCATCCGCACTTAGTCATAAGGGCGTTTACGCTTTTGAGCATATTTTCAATACGACCTTCATCGTATCCCTCGCGGCGTTGTTGTTTCAATTCCATCATCAATGTCATGTAATCTAACCTCATTTCATCATGCTGCTTCACACGTTCAACTTTTGAGGCCACGTCCTTGATGAAATTGCTCTTGGCAGTCTTGCCGTAAACATAATCAAGGAAATATATTTATATTTTACAACTTTTATATACCCCCTTAGTGTAAAATATTTCTCGGTCAATTGTTTGCAATAGAAAAAGGAACCCTGTATCATAGTGTATGCTCAAAAAACACAGATAAAGGATTCCCATGAATAACAATATAGTAGCAGAAATAATGAATATAGTAAAGACCACAAAAAATAATATTGACCGAGAAGATAAGCTGAGAAAATATTTTGAGGCAAAGATGTGCGAATGGATAAGGCAGGCACTGGAAGCAATCGACCGGGAACTGGCTGTCCAATACGGCAAAGAGGGTTGGCATGTAGAGCGCCGGGATAACCGCACCGTACAGACGACCTATGGCACCATTAGCATAAAGCGCAGAAGAATGTGCAAAGACGGCGAAGCTGGCATATACCCGTTGGATAAGGAACTGGGCATTCGCAGATACCAAAGATACAGCGCATATTTTGAGTACCATGTTGCCCGGATAGCAGCTAAGACCGTTTACCGCACCACAGCCCTGGCCGTAAATACGCTGACCCCATCGGAGATAAGCCACCAGCAGGTGGGCAATATCGTGAAGCATGTAGGCGAAAAATATGCTGAATGGGAAAAAGAACAGCAGCAGGATGAATGCGGCCATGTACAGGAACTAAAAACGCCGGAGGTGCTGTATATCGAAGGAGACGGACTGGAAATCAAGGGACAAAAAGGCAACCATATGGAAGTACATCGTTTTCAGATAGCAGAAGGTGTGACGGAGCATAAGAATCGCCGTGAGCTGGTTGGAGCGCATTATATATCGGATTTCGAGCATAGGAAAGCCGTAAAGGCCATGACAGATTATCTATCCATGCATTACGATTTGAGCAAAACCATAGTAATGAGCAACAGTGATGGCGGTTCCGGCTATACGGCCCAAGTATTTGAAGAAATACTTGGACGAACCAAACGGCACGAGCATTTTCGGGACAGATACCATGTGAACAAGAAAATAAAAGACCGTATTGCCTGGGCAGGCAAAGACCTTATAAGTGAGCTGCACAAAGCCCTGAGGACGCATGACTGGGATAAAGTAAGCACAGTGCTGGATACCGTACTTTCACGGGCACAGGATGAAGGGCAAAGTGAACATACAGAACGATTAAGGTCCTACCTGCAAAGAAACTGGGATTATTTGCGGAATATGAAGCAACGTGGTTTGGAAGCCTATGAAAAACTGATTGGCACCTGTGAAAGTAACCACCGCTTATATAGCTACCGTATGAAGAAGCAAGGCCGTAGATGGGGGAAAACAGGTGGCTTGGGCATGGTAAAGATATTGACAGGCATAAAAAATGGCGACCTGCGCTTAGCATTAGCCGCCAGAGAAGAGTATTTTGAACATGCCCCAAGTGAAAATTTTAGAGGTGCCGTTCGGCAGGCATTGAAAAAAGCCAAACAATGTCTGCATGAGGGTGTAATACATGGCCGGATTTATCTTGATGCCCCCAGCAGTAGCCCAATAGGAAAATTGGCAAAAGTAATAGCATAAAAAGTACATAGTGAGCATATCTTTGTATACGGGTGAAATTTACCGAGAACTTCTTGACACATACATATACCCCTGTAAATGCATGCATCCCCGCCAGACATGGTATAATCTAAGTAAGGCTCGGTAAAAACTATTTTTTTACCGATGATTAGTAAAAAGAGGATATTCCCCATGCTATTAGACTATTCGACTTGCAAGAAGCAGTATACCAACGCTTACCAGCTTGCGAAGGCCATAAATGACAAACGTATCTACCGCATTGAGCGCGGCATCTATTCTGATTCCCCCTATGCGCCGGAACTGGCCGTCATTCAGAAAAAATACCCTATGGCAATTTTCACACTAGAAAGTGCTTTTTATTATCACGAACTTACAACGGAAATTCCAGAATTTTACCACATTGCTACCACCGCCAAGGCAGCTCGGCTAAAAGATACTCGCATAAAACAGGTTTATGTGCCTAATAATGTATTATCCTTGGGACTGATAGAAAAAGAACAAGAAGGAACTGTTATCCGCATCTATGACAAAGAGCGTATGCTCATTGAGCTGATGCGATACAAAGATAAACTCCCATACGACTATTACAAAGAAATCGTGATAGGATATCGTGATTTGGTTTACAAACTAGATGTGCAACGCCTTGAAGAATATACAGAAAGATTCCCCAAAAGCCATCTAATTTGGACCCGCTTGCTAAATGAGGTTTTTTAATTACACCCTAAAAACATGTTTTTAGGGTGTAATTATTGATGTATATATTTTGGGTTTACCATTCTGGTAAACCAGCCTACTGATGTTTCCTATATTCGATGAAAGCTAACAAAATCAAAGCTTTAGGGCACTTTTCGGTGGCAATCAATCAAAGCCAATTTGTGATAGTTTATGATTCGACATGGCTAAGCCTAATTTTCATGCCACTGATTAATAATTAATTTTGAATCATTTTTACTGTCAGCCACTATTTCATGACATAAGCTATATTATGGACACTATCAACTTTAGTATACTATTTTAGTATACTAAAGTTGATAGTGTCAAACACTTACTGAAAAAGTCAATAAAATCAAGGCTTTTGCGTATTTTCAATGATAGTTTTTCAAAGCCAATTTGTGATAGTTCCTTTTAATCACCCTTTTTAAAAACATGTTTATAAAAGGGGGGATTATTCACTTAAAATCTAATTTGGGCTGTCAGATTTGCTTATTTTGTCAGTTATACCCTATAAAAATAGAGATAAATATCTTTTTGTTAGTTATAGCTGATAAAATCTGATATTTGAGCTACTTCAACAATACATCACTTCAGTTCGGAGAGAACTGTTGGAGTGCCAGTAATGGCTTTCACTACAGACAAAAACTGAATTTTTCTCTCTGGCGGAAGAATCTGCATCACAGTTTTTATTTCCCGTAACTCCTTCATTTTTTCCTGCTGGCGGTCATAGATACGCATAAACTGAGCGCGGGCAGTGTTGACTTCGTTTTCTTGAAGTCTGCAAAGTTCCATGAGGCCGAACTGACGTGCTGCCTTTTCTACCTCTGGACAGGAAAATTCCCAAGGCTGACTGCTGTATGGCCCGACTTTCCTCACCTGCTTCTGAACTTCCTCCCATGCCTCTCCGGCAGTGGGAAGAGTGTTCTTCCTATTGAAATTAAGCAGTTTCTCGGCAGTAGATCGTATCTCTGCCACAGAGGGAAAGAATGTACTGGTGTGTAGTATTTTCATCATAGCCGCATAGATTAGCCCTACTTCCATATCCATGAGTGCGTAGGAATATATCAGCATGGTGTCACTATCGGCCTTGGTATTTGGGAAAGCCTGACGAAAACCACACAGCATCTTGATAATCTCTTTCTGTTTGTCCTTAGAATAACACATCATCGTTGTCTCCTTTATTGTTCGATTCTAACTTTTCTACCTTGGCCATCGTTTCCTCATACAAATCTCGTGGACTAGCTCGCAGTTTATTGGTGTATCCCGGCTGTTTGGTCACTTTTGGTACAGATAGCTGGTAAAAGCTCCCCCAACCGTTGATAATGCTATTTTTGACAATCTCCACCTGTTTGTTTGTATCATGGGGAGCCAATTCCTCCAGTTTATCCATCAATAAGGTGGCTCCTTGTGCGCTTATAGGTTTACGATATAGCTTCCTCTCTTTGGCAAAGGCCATGAGCACCTTTCTGAGTTCCTCATCCTCCACAGCATCAAATATTCCGGGTAAACAGGATTTAGAAGATACAGCTGCGCCAGCAGCTTCTATTTCTGTATGTGCCCTAATGTTAGTGCTATTTGTTAATATGGAAGGAAAGTGCAATTCCGTCCGATGCATAGGGCGATTTTGACTCATGCATTGGTCAGATTTGACCGATGCACAGGTCGAATCTGACTTATGTCCCTGAAACGTGTCGAATTCGTCACCATTGCGCTGATTAGCGGCCTCTGCCAGTGATGTATAATGCTCAGCTGTCTTCTGCGTTGTCCTATACCATAGACTCCTGTTTCTTGGGTCATAGTTCCTGTAATGTTTGGCTTCAATGAAACCGGCAGTCTTGAGTTGTGCCAATAGTCGCTTGATTTTCCCCACGCTGAAGCAGGGAAAACGGTTTACAAAGTCCTGATAGCTGTTTACCGTCCAGTAGTAGCCTTCATTGAAATTGTGCTCCCTCTCCCGGTTATGATTTACCCAATAGTAAATGTCTTCCAAAAGTATGGCTGCTTCTACCCCTACTTCCATCGCGACAGACATTCTGCCTCTAATTTCACGCCATTGCGTTAATGCCATATACCATGTTCCTTTCGCTTTTTGAATTCGCTTACAGGTCTATTGTAAATTTGATTAGGGGTTGAAAAACTATACAATATTTTACTCAACACAGATTTTTCCTATATTATACCCCCTATAAACATGTTTTAAGCATGTTTATAGGGGGTATGAAAGGTTCTATATGAAAAATCTATACGTTTGGGTAACTACCTCAAATCAGCCGTTTGTAGTATTTATCGGAATAAAATAACGTGACGCCATTATACAATTACACAGGTATAATGGCGTAAACATCCAGAAATTCAACCAAAAATCCCGTAGGCACCAAGAGCGTCTACGGGATTTTCTCTACCCCCATAAAACATGTTTTACAGAGGTTTTTAGGGTGTATATAAGTTGTTATAAAAATGCGTCATCCAAATGATTTAATCTATACATTATAGCCTTGCGAGCTGTAAGGCTCATTGGTTCTCCAGTTTTGGCTGCCAATTCCTTTAATGCTTTGTAATCTTCATCTGATAGATATACATACAGTCTGTGGTCTTTGGCCTCGTTGCTCTTGGGACGGCCACCTTTATTTTTCGGCTTTTCGTCAGGAACATCCGACATTCCTGCTTTCTTCTTGGCCTCAATGCTGGCCTCCAACGCCTCTGTGCTTAACTTACTTCTTAATTTTGGCATAACAATCATTCTCCTAAGAATTCATTTACAGCAGCAGTATAATCCTCTACAGCATGACTATTGGGAGAAAAGCTTAAAATATCCTCTTGGACAAGTTGCGATTCTTCCAGCTTGATATCACGCCTAATCATGCTTTTATAAACCTTGGAATCCATTTCTTTAGCGGTTTTCTCAAAGTGAGGTATTAACTGTTTAGCAATATTCGTCCTTGGGTCTGTACAATTGATAAGCAAACCTTCGACCTTCAAGGGATGCTTATATACTCTTCGTACCGTTTTAATATTTTCCCAGAGTTCAGAAAGCCCCTCTGCTGTGAATCTGTTCGCGCGGCAGGGAATTAAAACACTATCAGCAGCAATGAGTGCAGATATGGTAAAAAATCCCATACTTGGCGGTGTATCAATGATTATATAGTCATAATCTTCGAGGTGATTTTCTAAAGCACGAGATAACAGCAGTTCTTTGCCGATGTTCGGCAGTTTATCTATGTTCTGGTTCAATGTAGAATCCGCACTTATAAAATCATATCCTGCCTCTGCTTGCTGGGTAATGTCATGCAACTCCTCCCCGGCCAGCAGTTCATATACGCCCATATACTCTATATTGGAGCCGGATGCCGTACTGGCATTTCCCTGTGGGTCTATGTCGATGAGCAATACACGCTTATCCTTCTTGGCCAATATAGATGAAAAGGCTATGGCAGTAGTCGTTTTACTAACACCGCCTTTTTTGTTTGCAATTGCTAGTATCATTCAATTCCCTCCCTAAATAAATATTTTATACCGCTATATTACACCTTTTTAGCATGTTTATCAAGGGTTTTCTACACCCTAAAAACATGTTTATAAAATGTATACTTCTGAGCATAATTTAGTCTCGACAGAATACTTCAGCTGCATCGGCTCTGGCCATTGCGTCGGAACATGCATCTTGTAAAACTGCAATAGCCGACTCGATTTCCTGTCTTTCTCTGGCAGAACTCATAGCAGATCCTAAATCAACCACACCGCCTTCTCCGCTGAAAATTTTGGCTAACGCACCATCACCGCCAGATTTCCATGATGTCGGTAGTGAAGCCAATCGGGAGGATAACGCACCTACACTTGCTGATAAATTTGCTGCTCTGGCAGCCATTTCTGCTTTTACGATTTTGCCACCGCCGGGTATAGCTCCATGCGGCAATACATGGGGTATCTTGTCAGCACCTATCCCTACACCACATTGTTTTGGAACTGCTGCTGCCTGTTTTTCTGAAAATCCCATTGCCACTGCAGCATGAGTAACACTTTCCTGCACGTTCTTCGGCCACTCACCTTTACGGTAGTAAACGAACAATCCTTGCTCAGGACGTTCTGTCGCTAAGCGTTCAAGAATACCTGCACCGCTGGCAAAGCCTTTCTGCCGGGTAATATCGAGATAATACTGATTACTGCTATCTGCTTCTTTAATCAACTGGTCTACAACCTTGTTTACTGGCTCGCCCAAGGCTTTCGACCTTTGTAGTACATTTTCACCAGCCTGCTTCAGTCCCGGAGCCAGTTCTTCCATGACTTCCATCTGCGTTTTCACACGGTCAAGCTCCATACCTGTTTCATCCAGCTTCTGCATCCGTGTATCAGCTTTACTTCTGGCCTCATCAAGCTGTCTGCTCAAATTATCATTCTGGTGGCGCATGACTTCCATATCATTCTTCAAGCCCTGATTGGTTCTTTTCACCTCATCCAGCTGTTCAGCCACAGTCTTCGGAGGCTTTACAAACCGTCCCCCTGCCTCCCTCAAATTAGCAGCTGCTTCATCAGCTGCTTTCTTCTTCTCCGAGAGTACTTTTACATCTTTCCATGCACCCCAAATCTCGCCCCATTCTTCATTTGAAAGATGAATACCAGTAAGGCCGGGCTTGTGATTGGCATGGATTGCTCTTAAGTTTTGCTCCCTTTGTTTTATCCAATCATCATCAATTTTTTCGGTTCTATTGGTTGTTACAGCCTGATTCATTGTCTCCAATGCTTGCTCAACTTCACCTTGTCTACTTAGCGCATAATCTTCTGCACTACTATATAAATCCTGTGCTTTTTCTTTTATATTGCGACTGAAATTCTCCGCTTCAAGGCGTTCATTTAAGGCTTTATCTCGTGCTTCTTCAGCTTCCTTTTGTTCCTTTTTAATGCTATCTATATTCTCATTTAACTTACTATACTTGTCTATGTTTTCTTTTAATAATCGTTCAGCTACATTTTTTTCTTCAATGGCATTATCTCTGCTTATTTCAGCATTATATCTTTCGTTTTCTATGGTCTTTAATTCCTGCTTAGATGCTTGTAGTTCTCTCTGCGCTCTTTCATTATCCTGACGGATAAAATCTGCCATACGGCTATGTTTTCGACCATTATCTAAAGGAACAGTTTCAATCTCATATCCATGAGCTTTTACTATCTCCTGCCATTGCGCTCTTGCCCAAGAATCAAAGGTCATTTTCCGATTATTATAACGGCTTACTTTTTTATCTGGTTCAGGCAATTCTACACCTGCTGCTTCCAAGGCTTTATTCTGACCAAGGGTAAGATTTCCGTCCTTATCTCTTGTGTTCCAAACTCGTCTTATATGAGCATGAAGTCCACCTTGTTCATCATGGTGAATAGCCATATTTAATATCTGCATAGGCTTTCCATGCTCATTGTTCCATACATTCAGCATACGGAAATAATCATTGATACAGCTTGTGAAATCCTCCGGTTTTACCTCTGAATTACGGTCACCAATCTGCAAGATGATTTCTTCTGGACGTGTCAATTTTCCCGTCAATAAATCATCCGTTGTTTTACATCGTTCTGGATGACCTTGCTTTTTATATCGTTCATTTTTAGCGGTTTGTGCCGCTCCATAGGTATCATGATAATATGCCCTTTCCATTTCCTGAAAGGTCATTCCTTTATACTTGGCCATCTGCCAAATTTGATTTTCATTCAGTTTATCTTCCACCAAATGCGGCGCTAATGATAAATCAAAATCCCGGTCATTGTGACGAGCACTGCCTTCTCTTCCACTATGTTGCGAAACCCTCATGCGTCCCCCTCCTTTCCACTTTGCCTATTCTAATCACATTATAGTCCCGCCTCTTCCTGTCGTCAAGTAATAACGCAATACCACTTGACGACAAGTCGTCAAGTTATGCGCCCTCCGGGGGAGTATTGTGGGGCATAGCCCCACCGCCCCAGCAGGTGTCCGCACCTGCTAAAAAAACATAGACATAAAGAAAACGCACCTATTGCTTTATCCATCAATAAGTGCGTTTTCTTTAATTTACATCAAAGCCCTAATTACTTTCTTCCACTCCATCTAGTAGCGTATTTATATTTTTTGTTTCGATAGCTCCTAGAAGTGCTGTTTCATCATTTGCAGCTTTTTCCCATATTTTTTGATACTGGCTGAAATTTATTCTTCCTGCTGTTAATGCCTGATTTAGTTCTACTCGCAAAGCCCTACGAAAGGACTGTAATTTTTCAGCTTCATTATCTACCTGATTATTTTCACGTTCAGGTATAATTCCTTCTCGTGCAGTGCGATTCCACTCTGCCTTATCTGCATGTTCAGCTTTTTCCTTTTCTTTCGCTCTTTCAATTGCCTTGTGTGAACCTGCATAATCATTTTCAAGAGCCTGAACTAGATAGCCACCGGGGTTATGTGCATTACCTGCTTTTTTTACATTGCGCACATATTCCATATTTTCTTGACAATACAGAATACCATATCCCTTTACATATTTTACAGCTACAGATTCATTTAGACTATATATATCCACCATGCGTTTAACGCAATCTAATTCTTGGTCTGTTAGCCCTATTAGAAAATCTTTCGTCTGCTCTACTTCTGCTACGTTTTCGTTTTCTTTGCTTGCAGCTGTTATAATGTTTTCTTCACTATTTCCATAACTTGTTTTACTTTCTATATAATGGTTTATTTCTTCATTGCCATTTTTAGTATTTTTACTCTTAATGTGCATAATAATATTTGTTGTCTTTCGTCCCGCCTTTATGTATTCTGGCTCTACATTAATATCTGTAATTTCATTGACAACATCGACAGCAGGAAGTAACACATATTTTTTGAACTGTGAAAAAACATCATAACTCTTTTTTGTTGCCCCCAACAGGCCACGCCACTCTTCAACCGAGTAATATGCCTGCCCTGTACGTTTCCATGAACGACACACTTCGTACATACGCATAGCTGGATATGTACCACATGCATTTACTCGTTCTAATTCCAACGGCGTGAACTGACCTGTCAAATCCATTATGTGAGAACGCATATCTGAATTAACCTTAGCTCTCAGCACTCCTGCCTCATAATGCATATTGGACATGATGTTCTGCTGATCCCACATTCCAGTATCGGGGTTATACATCTCAATTATCGCTCTAGTGATTTTTCGGCTCTCATTCCTCAACACCTTCGTGTAATCACCGTCTTTGATACCTATCACACGAGCAATTTCGGCTCCGCTGAATTGTAGATTGTCAAGACGCCCTTCATGTACAGCTGCCCAAAGGATATAATTCATCAGCTTGTAGCTGATAGGTGTCAAATTCGCATGCAAGGTTACAAGATTGTTGCTCTTAGTGAGCAGGTAGCTCTTCTTATATCGCGCGGGTAGTGCTTCCGCCATTGGTTAGTCCCTCCCCATAAGTGTGAAGAAAACATTATTCATCACTTCCCCCTGTAATGTTTTCTTCACACTTATAATGTTTTCTTCACACTTGAGCTCTATTTTAACAGCAAAAAAGAAGGGAGTCAATGCGAAGTGTGAAAAGAACATTAATGTTTTCTTCACACTTATAATGTTTTCTTCACACTTGAATAATGTTTTCTTCACACTTGAATAATGTTTTCTTCACACTTGAATAATGTTTTCTTCACACTTCGTGCCCGGCAGCCCAGTAATGACGCGCCTTCCGACTTGCCCCAATATATAACAATATATTAACAATAAAACAACAACAAGGGGGGAATATCCCACTTGCCTGTGGATAACTCGTTGCTAATGTCAAATGTGACAAAATCAATAGCTATCCCCTACTAACACTGTGTCTAAAATATCATACCCCCTTATAAATCAAGGGTTCATGGCATTTTAGCATTAGTCGAGATTAAACGTTACGCTAAACATACAAATCCACTGAAAACTACTCTGACGCCTTGATTTTACTAGGTTTTAGCCATATTTGCTAATCTATCCGTCTATTGATTTTGTCACACTTAGGAACCACTGCATCAGAAATAGCAATCCAAACCTGTCTTTATCACTTTTGCTAACCCCACTTTTTAGCTATAATAAGAATTATCGAATATTACGGAGGTACTTCATGGAACAGCAAGTCTATAACAAACTCGTCTCTTTCATCTGGGCTATCGCTTCAGACTGCTTAGTAGACATCTACGATGTGGGAGATTACCGCAAGATAATACTGCCTTTCATGGTTATTCGCCGCTTCGATGCGGTACTAGAGCCTACCAAGGAGAAGGTTCTGGCAATGAAGGAGAATCTGGAAAGTCAGGGCATGACAAATATTTCTCCTGCTCTTTGCAAAGTTGCAGGAGAGGCTTTTTGCAATAGCTCTCCTTACACACTGATGGATTTGCGTTCACGCACCAACCAGCAGCAGCTCAAGGCTGACTTCAACCTGTATCTGGACGGTTTCAGTGACAACGTACAGGACATCATCAACCGCTTTGAGTTCCGTCAGCAGATAGAAAAACTCTCCAGCAATGATGTGCTGGGGCTCTTAATCAAACGGTTCACCAGCCCGGAAATCAACCTTTCCAGCCGTCCTATATTCAATGATGACGGCTCAGAGAGGCTTCCTGCTTTGGACAATCACACA
>Ga0256405_10011371_pt1 | contig 11393 bp, 10 predicted proteins | sample RumenRJG_02DNA_FD_189096 | JGI IMG/M metagenome (GOLD analysis project Ga0256405, IMG submission 189096) | Bovine rumen microbial communities from Lethbridge, Alberta, Canada - RJG_02 | ecosystem: Host-associated > Mammals > Digestive system > Stomach > Rumen | place: Canada: Alberta...
TAGCAGTTCACAACTGATGACGCACGAGTCAAACTCAAAAGGTTATATCCGATAATAAACATTTAGATGTTACGCGACACTAGAATAAAAAAATCAAAAAAGGAATGCTGCGTCCGTCAGCATTCCCTCTTTCAGACCATGCCGCTCGCCAGAACGCCACCCTGCGGCGCTTTCGCGTAGGCGAAAAACGGTGAAGAATCACCGGTGCTTGAGACGCTTCGCGGCACAAGCACCGTAGTGAAAAATAATGCAGCTGCAGCTGAAAGCCCATATTGTATATTTTTGCAAAATAAATACATTCTCTGTTTGATTAACCATTTCTATCCTATATCGTGTTATCACACAAACTCAATCAGCCCCTACCTCAACGCATCTTCTCATTGAGCTGTTTTTTTCATGCTTCCCTGGTCATCTCGGTACTTCTTCAAAATTTCCTCCTCAGTTCGTCCTCCAGAAATACCTGCTCGGAGATCTTTATAAAGGCTTTCTGCTTTTTCTATAGATTTACATTCTTCTAATGAAGTTTTGACATTATTCCATCGTTCAATGTATTCTTTTTTTGTTTTTTTATCATTTGTTCTGCCAAGCAATAATAAACACAAACTCAACATGAAAACTACAGACAACAGATAGTAGAACTGTTGTTTCTGACTTAAATCGATAGAAGATGATGTATAAACCTTTAATACGGATATTCCAACACAAATAATAATCAATCCAACAAATGGGAAGATTGGTTTAAAGCTTTTTTTATTTGCTGATTGCTTGTCCAAAAAATAGTGTCTACGTTCCCAATTAAATGTTTCTCCCTCTAGAAAAACATATAAGTAGGTTGCAATATAATAAACATCTTTTTGTAGCTTCTCCCTCAAAATATATAATGGAATAATTACCACAAGAGGTAAAAGACTATAATAAAATTCCTCTCGAGACACAGTAAATGACAAAATCAAAGCAGATGTTGAATATAAAGCAATATTATAGTTTTGTATACAAGAAATATGATTCAGAAGTTCCTCTCTTAAACATTTGTACTCCTCGTCCGAAAGCTTTCCATTATCTATCATTACGGTCCCCATATCCTTTGTTAACCTCATTCAAACAAGTTTTTACGCCGAGTACCATCACAGAAAGTGATGTCTTTATATTTCTTCATAATTCGCTACCCCTTGACTTAGTCCCCTTTCTTATGCCAAAAACACATTCTCATTATGCCATCTCAGAAACTCTCTTGAAGGTAGTTCGATCTTCTTCTCCGGCAGGATTAGCAACTTCTGACCATGGTATTTATAATAGTCTCTGCCGTTACCATAGTCTTCATGAAGACGCCGGCTCACGTCAATTCGGTAATCCTCATCGATAGTGATATACCCGCCATCGAAAAGAGTATGAAAGTCTGACTTGAGCAACAGGCCATTGTTAACAGAATGCGGGCCCTCTGCAGCATACGGTTTAATGTGCGCTGCTTCGAGGACCGGCAGGGTTTTCTCTCCTGTAATTGCGCAGCGCCTCTGGTATGCATCTGTCACAACAACACGGAAGGCTCCCTGGCCAAGGCGGTGCTTCGTCATAGATTCTCTGTACCGCTCACCCGAGATGCTCAGATCAATGGTAGACCGTAGTCTTTCCTGAACCTCCTGGAACAGGCGCAGGCCATCTGCGTTTTCCGTATAATACCGTTTCCCTTGGACAATGCTTCTGCTGAAGTTCTCCGGTGCCGGGATCCAGTCCTGCTCATCAAAATAGAAAACGTCAGTCAGAATAATACAGCCAATCTTTGGATTCTGGACGATAATGTTGTTCTTAGCCCGGTATTTCTCAATAGCGGTATTCAGATCTCTAAGTGATGATGTACCGTTCTTTTCTCCGAATGCTTCCCACGCCAAATACGTCGGCAGAAGCGAATACTTTACAAAGTATCCTCCGCCGACAATATAGTTCTGCGGCGCATGTAGCTTGAAAAGGAAGAGATCATTTTCCTGCAAGGCCTTGAATGGTTGACTCCCGGGCTTCCAGAAATTAACCTCGTCGGATTCACGGTCCTTCAGAAATTGAAACCAATTGTAATCTGTTATACCAACATAGATTTGCACGACACACCTCCAACCAGTTATTGTTTAAATCAAACAGAGGCAGTCTTATAATGCTTCGTAATAATCACGAATTTTTTGTGCCATTAAAACACGACGTTTTCTCAGGAAATCCACATAATTCTCATAAGTCATATTTACAACTTCTTGAGGAATACAGTTCGTTGCAAGATTCTCCCATAAATCATCTTTATTTGTGATTGTTCCAATAGTCTGGTTTCCATCACATCCTTCAAAAGCCTCAGAAAAATACTCTTTTGGCTCCTTCTTACCGACTGCGATATTAACAACTGTATCCAGGTATGCATAATTAGCAACTTGGTTGTATAAATTTTTGTCATTATAGCCGTTATCTTGTAAATACTTCTTTGGAAAAATATGATGAACATCACCCGTTACCGCTACAAGATCATAAACTTTTGAACTATTTGAAAACAAGGATTTATCACCAAAGAAGTTCTGCGCAGCAACATATGTATTATAGAAGGGGCTGGATATAGATGATGTTTCAAGTGATTGGACCAGTCTGACTTTCCAAAATGCATCAGACAGATACGCTTTTTCATTCTCCTGCATGAACTGGATAAATCCTCTTGCAGCAATTTCTCTCAAGTCACGATCCATTTGGGTCTCAGGAGAGCCAACATAACGGCCTGTCAATGTAGATAATACAAACCACTTTTGAACATAACGCTTGATCTCTGTTTTCGGAACCTCTCCGGATCTCTGCAGTATCAAGTACAGAGTATAACAAAAGTCTACGGTCATCTTTGATCGAAGCAACTTTGGAGAAATAAAGCCGGCTGAGCGAATTGCCAACACAAAGTTCTTAAAATTGTACTCATTCATAAAATTTATGACGCCTGTGCTCAGCTTATCAAAGCTATCCGCTTCGATTTCCTCTTTATAAGTACGAGTTTCAAAATCACGTCCAGACAAAAGGCTTACGAGCTGACCAAGACGGCCTCTTGTGAACATGTGCATAAAGGAAACACGCAACATATCATTGTAATCCGGATCATAAATGTCGTCATAATCATTCTGCAGCCATGCAAGTTTCGGTGCATATACTGATTGCATAAACTTCTCATCAGTAGTTGACAGCTTCGTATAAAATGCCGGATCTATGGCCAAATGGCAGAAATAATCAATTGCTTTGCGAAGCGTATTACCACCATGCTCCTCATCAGCGGCAATCTTTGACATAGCAAAATCAGACTCATTTAGGCGCTTGCCCTGTGAATTGATACGAACAAAAATCTCTGTAACTTCTGAAATATCAAGTGAAGGATCCAACGCTATTGTTCCAATCTGGCATGCAGTAATAGACGTCAACCTCTGCAAAGCTTCACCTACTACGTTTGGATCAGCCTCAGGATTTGCCGCCATGTACTTAGGCATAAATGTCCAGCTCTGAAAACCGGGCTTAAATACTTCTGAGATATCAGGAATCCAGAAAGAGCTCTTTTCATGTGCGGGTGTAGTTACAGCAAATCGATCTTCTCCAGGTTGAGCCAGTGGATTGAAAGCAATGCGTATGCATTTTTCCGAATAATTCTCAGTCAGTATTTTTACACCAGAGATGGCTGTCATGATAGCAGTAACTCTTTGCTGACCGTCGATTAGAATCTTCTTTCCCACTGCAGATTTGCCATTCTTCAGCTTAACATCTGGGTTTTGCCAAATGATAAGATACCCTGTTGGATACCCATTATATAACGAGTCTATTAAATCTCTAACCTGAGTGGCATTCCAAACAAACGGACGCTGAATCTCTGGAATTGCAATATCACCAGCCTCTATATAACCCAGCAAAGATTTAACTGAGTATTGTGATACAGAATATTTATCTACATTATCCATTTGGTCTGCCTTTCTCTTAATCTATGCACTAGTATCATCTACTAAAAAATGTCCGTCACCCATTGTAAATAATCGGATCCCAATAGATCCTTCCAAGCTCTTCATCTTCCTTTTCATTTTTCGGCTTAGGAAGATACTCGATCTCATGTTCACACGTCCACAGAGACAGCTTGCCCTTAACCGGAAAAGGCTTGATTACTCTCGGATTTGTCAATATCCATGCATAGTCTTCTGAGGAAAAGCTATCCATCATTGCACCTTTCAAGTGCTTTCTTTGAAATGGTACAATGTCCTTTAATGTGACGACTCCGAGGGCATGGCCGGGAATTGTACCTTTCTCTTTTTTCGCTGTGCTGCAGATCAGAATGTCTCCTCTATAGTTTGTGGTCCAGCTCCGGCATTCTACCGTCTTCTGTCCGGTCACGATACACATGGCATATATAGGATGGATGGATAATGCTTTCATCGTGACAAAGTTTCCGGAGGTATCTTCCTTCTCTGGAGCTGAAGCCTGCACAGGAACAGTACCCGGTTCTTTCTGAAGAAGTATTTTCAAGGCATCCAGCTCATCTTCTGTTAAAGTGACGCCTTTTCCCATTTTCTCATGCTCCGGTGCCCAGTCTCGGATGTCATACTTAGGCTTACCGCCATTCCATGAAATCAGATTCATTTCCTTTGTCCAGCCACGGGAGTTCTCTGAGAGTATTCCTATTGTTTTTAGTATTTCATATTTGATGTCTGGCATTTTTTCGCTTCTCCTTGGTGCTGCGACTGACACTTGAATACTAGCTGACCTTATTGAAATTCTGTATTACATCACTTGCCTTACGTGTAAAATCAACTATACGTCCCTGCTCAGCTAAAGGTGGCATAGGGAACACCATATTAAGAATAGTACCCCGATCTATACCTGGAATTACACCCTGTCCGCTCCGCTTTATATAGGTCAACTTAGTTTGTAAAAAAATTCGGACGTAATCTAGGTCTAATAAAGGCATATCTTTTATTGCCATTATTTGCCTTGCGATATGTGCTTCGTCAATGTCACAAATGGCTGTTTTCCCGTAACCAGAACCTTTACAAACAATAAGTAGATCTCCTTTATGGACAATATTCTTAGGTGTATCTGTCCATCTTTGAACTATAACCCCATTTTCCGAGAGACAACTAGCACCTGTTATATAAACAGTCTTTCCTGAGATATCACTATATTCATTTGGCTTAAAATCTGTTCCTGAAAGAAGATCTATAATATTTCCAAGCCTAATCCACTCCCAACTCTCCGGAATATCGAATGGAATCTCCTCTTCCGTAATCTCTGGCAGCGGTTTCTGCTTCTTTATCTTTCCTTCCTTAATCAGCTTTTTTTTCTCTTCCGCAATTTTCTTCAGCAGCACACTCGCTGGTTCATCGTTAGGATCCTGTGGTACGACCTTTCCTTGCACCGCTTCCTGCAGGATCGACTTTTTCATCATTTCCGGGAAGGTAGTATTGAGGGTATTGAGATTGGTACTAGCAGCAGCATACTGCTCCACAAAGGGCATCAGCTCCTCAATCTTGGAGACAATACGTTTTTGCTCTGCGAGAGGAGGAATCACAATTGGTTTATTCTTTATGAATTTATAATGTCTGCTATAACCACCAACCTTATTTAACCCACGGGTATAAAACTGTAACTGGTAAAACAAAAATCTTGGTTCTATAATGTTCGTTTTGGGGTTGAATAATTTGATTCCATCAGCGCCTACGACAAAATCAAAGTCAATAAACTTAACCTCGGTCGTGTGATCCCCAAAAACTATTACCGGTTGTGCATGATGATAAAGCTTTGAGTTATCATTACAGTAACCAATCGAGTATTCTTTTGATTGACTTATAACACGATACTCACCTTCTGGCTTAACTTCTGACTCTTTAATCTGATACTGTTTAGAAGCCACCGAATCCACAACTGTTTCTAAATGAGCGGTTATCCAAGTCATAGGAATCTCAAAATCGAGTTCTTCTGTTTCTTTATCTTTCCCCTTTTTGAATACAACTTCTCTCTCATTTGTTCTCTGCTCTACCAACTTCCCCTGCATCGCCAGTTGCAGAATCGATCCTTTCAACTGTTCCGCTGTCATCATATCACTCACCATCCTCTTCTATCCCAAGGATACCGGTGATCTTGGCAAGGATCCGGTCAATATCCGCATTCAGGCTGGCTCGCTTCTCCTGGTACCGCTGGATCAGTTCCTTCGGAGGAAGGATCTCCTCTTCCTCATGAGGATATCCACAGAGGTCAAGATTGTAATTGCCCTCTGCGATCTCGCCAGCAGTATAGCACTTCGACTTGAAGGTATCGGTATCTGCATCCTTGATCTCAGTACGATTCTCCCACCAACCCCGAACACTATCAAAGTGCTCAGATTTCATCGGCTTTGTCTTTGAGAAGTGTTTATAGCCATCAGGCATATCCATGCGATAGAACCATACATTCTTTGTGGTTCCTTCACGCTCAAAGAACAGGATATTCGTTGTGATGGAGGTATAAGGCGAGAAGACACTGCTCGGCATACGGATAATCGTATGCAGGTTAAACTCATTCAACAGCTTCTTCTTGATAGCTACCTTTGTATTATCCGTACCAAACAGGAATCCATCGGGAAGGATCACTGCTGCACGACCTTCCTGCTTAAGCCTGTACATTATTACAGACATGAAAAGATCAGCCGTTTCCGAGCTTGCAAGATCAGCCGGGAAATGACCTTTTACGTCAGATTTTTCCGAACCGCCGTACGGGGGATTCATGAGCACGACATCAAACTGATCCTTCTCCGTGTAGTCGAGCACATCCTTAAGCAGGGAGTTGTCGTGGTAGACACGAGGGACGTCAACGCCGTGAAGGAGCATATTCGTGACACAGAGCATATACGGGAACTGCTTCTTTTCGATGCCGTAAATAGACCTGTGCATAGCATCAGAGTCCTCTGTGGTCTCCACCTGGTCTTCCAATCGCTTAATCCAGCTGACGAGGAAGCCTCCTGTGCCACAAGCAAAATCCGCCATGGTCTCACCGATCTGGGGTTTGATCATCTCCGCCATGAAATCCGTCACAGCGCGAGGCGTGTAGAACTCACCAGCACTGCCGGCACTCTGCAGCTCCTTCAGAATTGCCTCGTAAATATCGCCAAAGGCATGGCTCTCCTCATAATCACCGAAGTCAACGCTGTCGATAATATTGATGACCTGCCTCAGCAACACACCGTCTTTCATGTACTGGTTGGCGTCCTCGAAGGTGGACTTCACTATTGCCTTCTTGATCGGTGTATCGGCATCTACGTCCAGTCCCTTCAGAGTCGGGAACAGCGTGTTATTGACAAATTCCAAGAGCTGATCGCCAGTCAGTGCAGTGCCTTTGCCATCGTCAACAGCCCAGTTTCTCCACCGGCAGTCCTCCGGAATGATGGAGACGTAGTCCTCCTCATCAAACTCCCAGTTTTCTTCCTGTGCGTCATATACCTTCAAAAAGAGCATCCATGCAATCTGCTCGATGCGCTGGGCGTCACCGTTGATACCCGCATCGTTGCGCATGATATCTCTAAGCCGTTTTACGAAGCTTCCCAAATCACTCATATTTCTGTCATCCTATTCTGTATATTTCCTCTTCCAGTTCTTTGACTGCCCTAAGGTAGCCTTCCTTACCGCCGAAGAGTTTAGCGATCCGTGCCGGGTTCCCCATCCTCCTGAACGGGTCGAGCCTGAGCACTTCTGTTCTCTCAATCTCTGTAATGCCGTCATTGGCGTATTTTTCAAGCAGCGCCTCAATGACCTGTCTTGCCACACCACTGTACTTGTGCAGGAAATCGCGCTTCTTTACGTTCTCGGCACGTTCCCGTCTGGTCAGCGGTTTCTGGTCATAAGCCACATGGGTGATGAAGTCGAAGTCATCGACATCTTCCATGTGCTGGTCTTTTTTGAGCTGGTCCAGATCGATCCCGTGAGCCTTAAGCTCCTGCCTGATTGCTTCCTTCTTCTCTGTCTGCGACCACTTTCTCACGAAGGAACCGAGATCTGCATAATTGCCTCTAATATTCCGTCTCGTATAATCGATGATATTCTCCTGCCTGAGCAGCTTACCGTTATTGTCATAAACAGACACCGTTTCCTGTATCAGATGTACCTTCGCTCCCTCTGCGTCCACATAGGGCATCGGAGCCGGTTCAACCAATGGCGGTTCCTCCCGCTTCTTCTTTTTTGGATCCTTAACAGGATCATAATTATCTACCTGCTCCACGGGGCCATCCCAGTCGGGGTCCGAGAAGAGACGCGCGACGCCCCTGAAATCCATGATCGTGAAGCTGAGCTTTCCCTGGTCCTCACGGACGCGGGTGCCTCTGCCGATGATCTGCTTGAACTGCGTCATGGAGTTGATGTTCTTATCCAGAACGATCAGCTTCGTCATCTTGCAGTCTGAACCGGTGGAGAGGAGCTCGGATGTCGTGGCAATAACCGGGTACTTGGAAGATACGGAAATGAAATACTCAAGCTTTCTCTTCCCGTAATCGTCGCTTCCAGTGATACGCACCACGTAGTCCGCATTCTTCTGTACCATATCTTTATTCAGATTCACAAGAGCCATCCGCATCCGCTCTGCTGCGTCCTCCGTCGCACAGAACACAATGGTCTTCTGCATCCTGCCATATTTCTTCAGGTACTCCGTGATCCGGAAGGCCACCTCCTGAATGCGGTCTGCAAGAATGATGTTATAGTCGAAATCTCTGTTGTCGTAAATGCGGTCTTCAATCTCCCGGCCGTAATAGTCTGTCTGCCCCTTATACGGCCTCCAACCGTCACTGATGTTCATCGTCATGCCCAGCACCCGGAAAGGAGCAAGGAATCCGTCTTCAATACCGGTCTTCAGGCTGTATTCATATACCGGCTTGCCAAAATACTCTATATTCGAGACGTACATAGTCTCCTTGGGGGTTGCAGTCATACCAATCTGCGTGGCACCGTCAAAGTACTCCAGGATTCTTCTCCAACGACTGTCTTCCTTCGCGGAACCTCTATGGCACTCGTCCACGATGATTAGGTCAAAGAAATTCGGATCAAAGAGCTCGCTGTAATGCTCCTGGTCGTTATCCCCGATCAGCTGCTGGTACAACGCAAAATAGACCTGGTAGGCTGTGATGGTATCCTTCTTATCCTTGGCAAAGTTGACCTTATGGATGACTTTCTCAATTGGAGAGAAATCCTGCTGGATGGACTGATCGACCAGGTTGTTGCGGTCTGCCAGATACAGTACTTTGCGCTTTATGCCGCTGGAGAGCAGTCGATAAACAATCTGGAAGGCAGTATAGGTCTTGCCGGTCCCTGTTGCCATAACAAGGAGGATTCTGTCCTGTCCCTTTGCGATAGCATCAAGCGTACGGTTCACTGCGTTGCGTTGATAGTATCGAGGAGGGTATGAAGTCTGGCTGGAGTAATACGGTTGATCGATCAGCCTTTGCTCCTGCTCATTTAAATTACGTCCCTTTTTATATCGCTCAATCAGCTCATCCACAGTCGGGAACTCATTCATTCCCATTTGACACTCTGTGCCGGTCAGGAAATCGTGCTCACAAAAACCATCCCCGTTAGAACTGTAAGCAAACGGGAGATCCAGCATCTGGGCATACTCCATCGCCTGCTGCAGGCCGTGAGAGATGGTTTTATTGTTATCCTTTGCCTCTACGACGGCAATCGGATGATATTTATTCAGATAGAGGAGATAGTCCGCCCTCTTCGCTTTTTCACGATAGGCCATATTACCACGGATATTAATTTTACCATCCGTGATCTTGGTCTCCATTGTGATATTAACTCCGTTCTGCCATCCACTGGCATTGATTGCTGGTGTGATGTAGTTGAGCTTGATATCCTCTTCTGTCATCTGCTTTTTGTTAAGGATCATCGGGTCGACCTCCTGGGGCTAATCTAAATAGCGCTATTATTATTATATTGGTTTTGAGGAGGTCCTTCAATGACAGTTTTACTGTTTTGCACAGATGTTTCATCCGCATTCCCACCGCTATGGTGGTAATTCGGAATCATGTAAAAAAGCATAGCTATAAGATTATTGGAAATAAAAAAAGGGCCAAAAACCACATTGTATTACTTCGTGGTCTCTAGCCCTGTGTATTTTGTTAAAGCGGCGAAAAGGTCATCGACCATTATTCCATTGGTCCGCATTCCGGACAAGTCTTGACTCCATTATAGTAATGAAGTCCGTGACCACAATTCGGGCATCTTACAAATTCGCCCTCGTCATCATATACGCCGGGGCTGTTTACAATTTCCGAAAATAATATCGTCTCCTCATCAGGTTCTTCCACTTCTTCATCCGTTTCTATGATTTCGTACTCCGGCTTATCATCCGGATCGTAAGGATAATCTCCCGGATTGCTCATCTCGAGTATTTCTCCTCCGGTATGATGACAAGAAACCAGATACAGCGCATGCTCTTCTGCTTCCTCATATGTGCTAAAAACCTCGTCCTGCTCATAGCCCTCAAAAACAATCTTATAATTTGCCATAATAACCTCCTTATTTCTTAGGTTTATATTTGGTACTATATGCCCTGACATCATCACCGTCTGTCAGCCAGCCGTAGGGTTTCAAAAACTCTAACTTACGGTCATCAGTAGCATAGTGCCCTTCTTCGCGTTAACCGGGAATCTTTTCATTCTCCTTGCCATTTAAGAACCGTTTGGATTCACCCTGACGGTACAAAACCGGTATGCCATCTTTGATGTACTTACCACAGAAAACGCTCTAATACTCACGGTATTCACGCTCGTCGCCAACCATGCCATCAAGATCGCCGCTGGCGAGCTTAGCCAGTAATGCCTTTTCCTCATCAGTTCTTTTCATGCAGCAACACCCTTCATATAGCTGTCGACCCACGTCTGACCATCCAAAAGGATAATGTTGTACTTCTTGGCTTCTGCGACCTTCCCCGGTGACGCATGCCAACCTTCTGGAAGATTGCGGATGTGTCTGCTTACTTCGAAAGGGAGCATCTCTGAGTTAGATGCCACAGCGGTGGCAACCTCCGAAGCGGGTGCTAGGGTAATTTCTGTTACGACTTTCACAACTTCTTCAGCGGTTTTTGCTGTGGGGTGTTTCAAGACTCCTTTCAACAAATCCCACACTGCCTTAATGGCTGCTCTGTTCTTGATTCCAAGGACAATCAGAATCAGAGTCCCGATGCTGATTCCTGCGATGATCAGCTGATTCTTGTGCTCTTTGATCCACTGGATCAGGCTATTGCGGTCTTCCTTCACTTTTATCCTCCTCGTATGATATGTATGGAACCTCCACCAGGGGGCGAAATACATATCTTTTTTATTGGTACTGACTTGCTTTCTGGGTGCCAGTCTATCTTTCCGATCCAACCCCTTGCCAGTACGTTAATGT
>Ga0256405_10011372_pt1 | contig 11393 bp, 11 predicted proteins | sample RumenRJG_02DNA_FD_189096 | JGI IMG/M metagenome (GOLD analysis project Ga0256405, IMG submission 189096) | Bovine rumen microbial communities from Lethbridge, Alberta, Canada - RJG_02 | ecosystem: Host-associated > Mammals > Digestive system > Stomach > Rumen | place: Canada: Alberta...
CAAGCACGGTCTGCGCCCCCGGGACCAGCTCCCCGCCGATGAGGGACAGCCCGTAGCCGAGTCCTCCCGCCGCGCCTGCTCCCGGAAGAAGAGAAAGCGGTTTTCCGGCGGTCCCGTCGCAGAGGTCCGCAAACCGGATCATATCCCATTCCATTCCGGGCAGATCCTCCTCACGCGCGCCCTTCTGCCGGGCATAGAGCAGGACAGCTCCATGCGGACCGGTCAGAGGAACTCCGGAATCGTACAGAAGCGTCAGCCGGACTTCGGCAAACAGCCTCCGCGCCTCCGAGAGGTCCGCGTCCCGGATCGATCCGAGGTCCACCGTCCGGGGATCGGTCAGGATCCGTCCCTCACCGTCTTTGAACCGGACGCCCAGAGCCGCCAGCGCGCCGACGCCTCCGTCGCAGGTACCGCTTCCGCCGAGCCCCACCAGAATATGCCGGCATCCCATGTTGAGAGCGGTCCGGATCATCTCTCCCACGCCGCGGGTGGAGGAGCGGGGAAGCTCGCAGTCGTGCTTTTGTGCCAGGCGCAGTCCGGCGGCGGAGGCCATGTCCAGCACGGCGGTCTTCGTTCCGTTCCGCGTACAGATCCCGAAGGAGGCTGCGACGGGCGCTCCGTGGGTGTCGGACACCGTGACGTTGTGCAGGTCCGAGTGAAAGGCCGCGTTCAGCGCATCCGCCGTTCCCTCGCCGCCGTCTCCCACCGGAAATACCAGCACCCGGGCGTCCGGACGTCTTGCCAGAAATCCCCGGCGAATGGCTTCCCCGGCGGACGAGGAGGACAGGGCGCCCTTGAAGGAGTCGGGAGCGGCGAGGACCGTCACGGGATCACCCATGGCTGTCTTCCTCGTCGTAATGGCAGGGCGCGCGGTAGAATTTCTTCAGATCGATGCACAGCCGTCCGTCCTCGGTTTTGCGGAAGCTCCACTTTTTGATCCGGTCCGCGGGGGCCGCCGTCTCCTCGATGTACACAAAGGGGATCTCCGCCTTGTTCAGAAAGGCCATGACGCCGCGGACCAGCACGGTGACGGCTTCGTCCTCCTCCGAACCGGGCATGACGCCCACGGATTTGATCACGGCTTCCTCCGGCGCATACGTGAACTGGCACAGGGCGATCAGGCCCCGGACCTCCTTCGCGTCGTCGGACAGTTCCACGGCGCAGAAGGCGAAGGTGTTCTCAAAAAACGGACATCCCAAAGCGGAGGCCATGTCGGCCTGCAGGTCCCGGGAGCGGACGGGCGTAACCTGAAACATAATCGGCACCTCGATACTTGTAACAATTGGGCTAGGACGGGGGGCGGTCAGTCGATGCTCTTCAGATAGGCCACCTCGTCCTCCGTCAGCGGACGCCAGTGTCCCGGAGCGATCCCCTTCAGGGACAGCTGGCCGATGGCGATGCGGGTCAGCCGGGAGAGCTTGACGCCGTAGTGGGCGCAGATCTTGCGGATCTCCCGGTTCCGGCCCTCCCACAGGGTGAAGCGGACCACCGTGGAAGGGACGCCGCCGGTCTTGGCATAGCGGACGAAATCCACCCCGAAGGGCTTCAGCATGTAGCCGTCCAGCTCGAAGGGCTCGGCCAGGGCCTCCAGATCATCCTCGGTCAGAAGAGCGTTCAGCGTCGCCAGATACTGCTTCGGCACCTCATGGGAGGGGTGGAGCAGGCGATTGGTGACGTCCCCGTCGTCCGTACACAGCAGAAGGCCGTCGGAGTACAGGTCCAGCCGCCCCACGGGATAGACCCGGTGTCCCACGTCCCGGATGAGATCGGCCACGGTTTTCCGCCCGCCGTCGTCCGACATGGTGGTCACATACCCGGCGGGCTTGTTCAGAAGGATATAGGTATATCCCCCGCCGTTCGGAACGGAGCCGGACCGCGGAAGAACGGGCTTCCCCCGGTAGGCTACCTCGTCTTCTCCGGGGGTGATTTTCTGTCCCAGCACGGCGGGCACTCCGTTGACCGTGATACGGCCCGCCGTGATTTCCTTTTCCGCCGCGCGCCGGGACATGACGCCGCAGTCGGTGAGATATTTCTGAAGTCGTATCGGTTCCATAGCAGTCCACCGGTGTCTGAAAATGGCCGTTTTATCCGCGTCCCGTCAGCCGGTCCAGCAGACTACGGGGCGGATCCGGCGCGGGAACGGCTTCCTCCGCGTAAAGGTCGAGGGATCCGACGATCTCTCCCTCCGGCGTCCGGTACGTGACCCGTCCGATGACGTCTCCCGTCTCCACGGGCGGGAAGAGGAGGCGCTTCGTCTCCACCACGGTGCGGATCTCGGGCACCTCGTCGAAGAACAGCCCGCTCAGCCCCTCACGGTTGACGGCCCGGACCGCGCCGCTCTCCGATCCCGGGCAGGGGACGGGGAAGGAGACGCCTCCGCTCTCCGCCAGCGTGATCCGGTGACAGCGGGGAAAGGCGGCATCGAACATCGCCCTGTGGTCCCGCCAGTCGTCCGGATCGTTCAGGGTCACCGCGATGAGGGTCACGCCGTCCTTCTCCGCCGAGGTGACGAGACAGCGTCCGCTCCGCTTCGTGAACCCGGTTTTGATCCCGGTCACGTCCGGGCATTCCCTCAGCAGGCGGTTGTGGTTCAGCAGGTACCGGGTCCCGCCGGATTTGGGGATCTCGTGCCGCACCGTGGACACCATCCGCCGGAAATCCTCGTTCTCCATGGCGCGGGAGGCGATGACGGCCAGTTCCCGGGCGGTGGTGTAGTGCTCCTCGTCGTCCAGTCCGTGGGGATTGACGAAATGGGTGTCCGTCAGTCCGAATTCCCGGGCCTTTTCGTTCATCCGGTCCGCGAAGGCTCCGACGCTTCCGGAAACGGCGATGGCCGCCGCCGTTGACGCGTCGTTGGCGCTCTCCAGCAGGACCGCCCAGAGCAGGTCCTCCACGGTCAGCTCCTCACCGGGGACGAGACCGATCCCGGAGCCCTCCACGCCGCAGGCCTCGGGCGGGATCGTCACGGTCCGGTCAAGGGGCAGCGCTTCCAGCACCGTCAGGGCGGTCATGATCTTGGTGGTGGAGGCCATGGGCAGGCGGCGGTCGGCGTTCTTCTCGAACAGGACGGTACCCGTCGAGGGCTCGAGAAGAAGGGCGGATTCGGCGGATACGGACGGCTCCGGAGCGTCCGCCTGTACGGTCAGGGACGCGGCGCATACGGAAAGGACCGCGCAGAAAAGGGATAAGAGTCGTTTCATCGTTGCTTCTGCACTCCGATCAAAAGAATTGTCGGCTGTCAGTATGCGCGGGAGAAACGGCGCTTATCCGGGAATAGCTCCGTCAGATTTTGTTTTCTTCGCCTTTTTTCGAGAAAACGCCCTTGATCCGTTCCAGCAGATCGGGGGAGCGCTCCAGAAAACCGACCACCTGTGATACGGCGTCGGCGGGCGCGGCGGTGGATGCGGCGGAGGAATTGACGTTGAGCACGCTGACGTCTCCGTCCTTGTTCACCACCAGAAACGCCACGGGAGTCACGGAAACGCCGGTCCCGCCGCCTCCTCCGAAGTTGTTCGGCTTGTTGGACATCTCTTTTTTCCCGGCGTAGTCGATGCCGCCGGACGCGTATCCGACGGAGACCTTGGAGATGGGGATGATGGTGGTGCCGGACGCCGTTTCGATGGGATTTCCCACGACGGTGTTGGGATCCAGCATGGCGCGGATCGAATCCAGAGAGGTTTTCGTAATGTCGCCGATTCTGTTGTTGTCTGCCATAACAGCCTCCTGTATGCTGGGAATAATCGGGAGTAAATGATAATGCTTCTCGTCAGGCGGCGCGGGACTGGCTGATCTTTAGCCGGATGAACCAGACCAGAGCGTGCACCGCGATGCGCAGGAAGGACACCAGCCGCAGCTTGAAGCTCATGTCCGCTTTGAAAACGGTCTTTTCCGAGAGGAAGTCCGCTTCGACGGAGACCACCCGCCGGGGTCTGTGACGCAGCGCCGTCTTGTGGTCCAACAGCTCCATGAGGATGGCGGCGGCCGCGCTGATCCGTCCGTAATTCAGGGCGACGGACGCGGCGTCGGGACCTCCCACGGTGACCTCCAGCCTCTTCACGTCGGTGTGAAGCCAGGAGGCCAGCCGTCCCAGCTCTCCCACGCCGAAGCTCACCAGGGAAAGGATGGTTTCGAGCTTGTCGGAGGATCTGGATTCGTCCGGGTTGTTCGCGGCGGCCTCGGCTTCCTTCGCCAGCTTTTCGGCCTGCTTTTTCTTTTCAGCAGCCTTTGCCGCCTTGTCAGCCTTCTTCTTCGCCGCCTTTTCCGCTTTTTTCGCCGCCCGGACCCGGTCCTCCTCCAGCCGCTTCTGATGCTTTTTATAGGTAAAATCCTTCGCCCGGAGCGGCTTCTTCGGCTTCGAGGGCACCACCGTCAGCACCACTGGTCCGAGGCCGGCCCTCACCTTCAACTCATCCTCAAGCAGGATATACACCTTGATCCGGAGGGAGAAGATCAGAGCGAAGAACAAAACGATCCCCAGAAGAATGTACAGTGCGATCACGTTCCCGTCGGACCTCCTTTCCCGGATGGATCATGCTTCCTCAGACGGACTCAGGGCCGGCTTCCCGCTCGGAATTCTCATCCGGCATGGGTTCCGCCGGATCGGAGCCGTCTTCGGGTTCACCGTCATCGGCCAGAAACGACCGCCCCGGGGTGATTTCCACGTTGTCCCCGGAGTCGGTTTTCAGCTTCACCGTCGGAAGCTCGTCCAAAGCGCCCAGGCCGAACACCCGGAGAAAATCCTCCGTGGTCCGGTAGAGGGTGGGCCTTCCCGGCGCGTCCAGCTTTCCGCAGGGCTCGATCAGATTCTTCTCCTGAAGGGCGTTCACCGCGTAGGCAGAATCCACGCCCCGCACCGTGTCCACGAAGGTCCTGGTGACGGGCTGGTTGTAGGCGATCACCGCCAGCACCTCAAGCAGGGATGCCGAAAGCCTCCCGCCCCGACGGATCCCCAGCGCCAGCTTGATGTCCTCGGCGTACTGCTCCCTTGTGCAGAGCTGGCAGGAGTCCGGGAAGCGGATCAGCATGACGCCCCGGGGATATTCCGGGTTATTGTAGAGCGCGGCCATTTTCTCCACCGTGTCGGCGCATTCGGCCGCGCTGACGCCGAGTACCTCCCCCAGCCTGACGTAGGTCAGCGGATGTCCGGCCGCGAAGAGGCAGGCCTCGATCACCGCGAACCGTTCGGCGGGGGAGAGGACGTTTCCGTCCGTGTTCATATCCATGGTTTCCATTTGTCAGATCAGTAAATGCCGGACTCCAGATTGGCCGCGGCGATTTCCTCGTCGGTGGCGCAGAGCCGAAGCTCCACGTGGCCGTCCATGCGGGTCACCCCGTCAGCGTCGGGATCCGTTTCCTCCAGCGCGACGATGTGGGATTTCAGAAGCTCCAGCACGCCGATGAATTTGGCGACGCACTCGGACCGGTCCGCCGAATCCCGGAAGTACCCGTCCAGCCACAGCGTCTTCTCCCTCAGGGACCGGATCAGATCCTGCATGACGGTCTCCACCGGGATCCGGGGCGCGTGTACGATTTTGTCGAAGGCGGTCCGGGCGGTCTGCTCCGTCAGGCGGGTTTCCGTCAGGACCCGGTGCAGGGCGGCCCTCAGCAGATCGGCGTCGTGATCGGCCACGTAGGTCCGGTCCGGGGAGATGTCGTCCTGCTCCTTCGCCATGCGTCCGCCGTAGAGGGCGTACATGTCGGAGAGCTCGGCGGCAGCCAGCTTGGCCCTCTGATATTCCGCCAGCGCATCCATGAGAGGCTGGCGGGGGTCCTCGTTTTTCTCCGGATCCCGCGGCAGGAGCATCCGGCTCTTGATGAGCATCAGCTCCGACGCCATGTAGAGGAATTCGCAGGCCAGCTCCACGTTCTGCTCCTCCGCCTGCTTCATCCACGCCAGATACTGGTCGCAGAGCAGGCCGATGGGAACGTCCGCGATGTCCATTTTATGCTTTTCCACCAAGGACAGCAGAACGTCCAGCGGTCCCTCGTAGGATTCGAGCTTGAACTGTAATTCTTCCATGCCGTCACCGGAACGCCGGGATGAGCGTGATCACCCAGTTCATGGCGGCGTAGACTCCGTTCACCGCGTAGCCGAGGGGAAGGGACACGATGCCGGTCCACAGGGCGATCATCAGCGCCAGCTGAATGTACCGCTCGTACTTCATGACGCCGAAATAGTACTTCGGAGGGAGCCACACCAGAAAGATGCGGGACCCGTCCAGCGGCGGCACCGGAATCAGGTTGAAGACGCCCAGGGACAGGTTGATGGTGCAGAAGCCGTGGGCCATGCTGAAGACCGCCTGCCACACGCCCGCGCCGAACCGGGTTCCCGGCGTCATCAGGTCGAACAGGAGAGCGATGATATGCGCCAGAAGCAGTCCGATGAAGCCCATGGCGAAGTTGGCCATGGGACCGGCCAGGGCTGTCAGGGCGAAATCCCGGCGGTTGTTCTTGAAATAGCGGGGATTGATGGGGACCGGCCTTGCCCAGCCGAAGCCGAACAGGACCATGGCCAGCGTTCCCATGGGATCCAGATGTTTCAGGGGGTTCAGGGTCAGCCGGCCCAGATTCCGCGCCGTGGGATCTCCCAGCTTCCAGGCCATCCACCCGTGCGCCAGCTCATGGCCGCTCAGGGCGATGAGGATGCAGGGAAGGCTCAGCAGAAAGGAGATCAGCCCCTCCCGGGTACTCAGTAATTGGACGATTCTCAAGCGATGCTTCCTTTCCGTTCGGAAAACAGGCGAATTCTCAGACGTCGAAGGCCGTCAGATCGGCATAGGTCTCCCGGCGCACGGCCACCCGCGCAGACCCGCCCGACAGCTCCACCACCGGGGGCTTCGGGATGCGGTTGTAGTGGGACGCCATGGAGTAGTTGTAGGCTCCGGTCACCAGCACCGCAATGACGTCGCCGCGGACGGGCTTCGCCAGGGACACGCCCTCCGCGATCAGGTCCCCGCTCTCGCAGCACCGGCCCGCCACCGTGCAGGTGAAATCGGCGTCGTCGGCGGCGCGGCTGGCGTTCAGCACCGTGTACCGGGACTGGTACAGGGCGTAGCGCGGGTTGTCGGGCATGCCGCCGTCCACGGACACGTAGCTCCGGAAGCCGGGGATGGTCTTGACCGTTCCGCAGGTGTAAAGCGTGCATCCGGCGGCGGCTACGACGGAGCGTCCGGGCTCCATGACGATCACGGGCTTCTTCACACCGTGGAGGGCGCACATGCGGTCGATCTCCGCGCCCAGTCTCCGGATGTTGTCCCGGTAGTCCACAACGGGATCCTCTTCCGTGTAGCGCACGCCGAAGCCTCCGCCCAGATTGAGAATCTCCGCCTCGTATCCGGTGTCCGCTTTGACCCGGGCCATGAAGGACAGCATGATGTCGCAGGCGTCCTCGAAGGGCTCCGTGTCGAAGATCTGGGATCCCACGTGGCAGTGGAAGCCGTCCGGGATCAGATTCGGGCATCCGAGGGCCCTGCGGACGAATTCGTGGGCCTGTCCCGTGGCGATGGCCATGCCGAACTTGGAGTCCACGTTGCCCGTGGAGATCTTCCGGTGGGTATGGGGATCAATGCCGGGGGTGATGCGCAGAAGGATGTGCGGCTTCAGGCCCATCTCTCCCGCGATCCGGTCCAGCGCGCAGAGCTCGTCCTCCCCGTCGGCGACGATGTGTCCGACGCCGGATTCCAGGGCGAAGCGCAGATCCGCGTCCGTCTTGTTGTTGCCGTGGAAGAAGACCTTCTCCATGGGAAAGCCCGCGGCCTTCGCCGTGAAGATCTCACCGGGAGACACGCAGTCTGCCAGCAGGCCCTCCTCCGCGATGAGCCGGTACAGGCCCTTGTAGCACAGCGCTTTTCCGGCGAAGGCGGGCAGGGAGGACTCCCCGAAATATGTCCGGAAGGCGTCCCGGTACAGCCTGCACTGGGCCCGGACCGCGTCCGTGTCCAGAAGAAAGGCGGGCGTGCCGAATTCCTTTGCCAGCTCGACCGCGTCCAGTCCGGCGACGGTCAGATGCCCGGCTTCGTTGATGTCATAGGTGGGATGGAGAATCATAGACGACCTCTTGATTTCAGATGGGGTTGGTTCGGGACCGTTATTTCGCGTCCGCCGCGCCGGAGATGACCCGCCAGAGCTCGTCCCGGCCCAGCCCCGATTTGGAGGAGCAGAGGATCAGGGGCAGGCCCTTCGTCATGTCCCCCTCCTCCATGGAGGCGAGGAACTCCCGGGTTTCCGTGGCGTTCAGCTTGTCGGCCTTGGTGGCGGCGATGATATGGGGCAGACCGGTCTCGGCAAGATAATAGAGCATGTCGAGGTCGTCCTTTGTCGGACCGGTCCGGGCGTCGATCAGCTGGCAGACCAGCTTCAGGCAGTCGATGTTCCGGTTGTCGGTGAAGAATCCGTCGGTCAGGGCGGACCAGCGCTTCTTCTCCTCCGGGGACCGTTTGGCGTAGCCGTATCCGGGCAGGTCCACCAGATAGAGCTTCCGGTCCACGTCGTAGAAGTTGATGGTGATGGTCTTGCCGGGCTCTCCGCTGACCCGGGCGAGGTTCTTCCGGTTCAGCAGGCAGTTGATGAGGGAGCTCTTTCCCACGTTGGACCGCCCGGAGAAGGCGATCTGCGGGAGGCGGTCCGCCGGGAACTGCTTCGGGAGCCCCGCCGTGATCTTCAGGGACACGTTGTTCAGATTCGGTTTCATGGGTCAGATCCTCAGAGGCGGGTCCTCGGCTGGTTCGCGGGCTGGGGAGGGCAGAGGGGAGCCTCCGCCTTTTCCTGTTCCGCCGGTGCGTCCAGGGAGGGAAGGGAGACGGATTCCGGAACGGCCGGACGGATCAGGGCGTTCGACAGCACGTCCGTCAGGGTGTCGCAGGGGATGAAGGTCACCCCTCCGCGCACCGTCTCGTCCATTTCGGCGATGTCCCGCATGTTGTCCCGGGGGATCAGAATGGTCCGGATCCCGCGGGTCCAGGCGGCGGTGGCCTTTTCTCTCAGCCCGCCGATGGCCAGGACCCGTCCGGTCAGCGTGATCTCTCCGGTCATGGCCACGTCGTGACGGACGGGGATGCCGGACAGGGCGGAGACCAGGGAGGTGGTCATGGTGACGCCGGCGGAGGGTCCGTCCTTGGGGACCGCTCCCTCGGGCACATGGATGTGGATGTCCTTCGTTTTATAAAAGTCCTTCGGGACGCCGTATTCCTCGGAGTGAGCCCGGAGCCAGGTCACGGCGATGTGGGCGGATTCCTTCATGACGTCGCCCAGCTGGCCGGTCAGCTCGATCTTGCCGGCGCCGTCCACGGGGAGGACCTCCACCTTCAGCAGGTCGCCGCCCACCTCGGTCCAGGCCAGACCGTTGGTGACGCCCACCAGATTGTCGGAGGACACGCCGTCATCGATGAACTTTCTCGGACCCAGGTATTTTTCAAGGTCGGCCTTGTCGATGGTGAGGTTCTTTCGCTCCTCTTCCACCAGCACCTTCGCTCCCTTGCGGCAGAGCGCGCCGATCTCCCGCTCCAGATTGCGGACGCCGGATTCCCGCGTGAAGCCCTCGATCAGATCCTCGATGGCCGCGTCGGTGATCTTCAGCATACGCCGGTTGAGGCCGTGCCGCTTCAGCTGCTTGGGGAGCAGGTGGTTCTTGGCGATGGCCAGCTTCTCGGCGGGAGTATAGGTGTTCAGCTCGATGACCTCCATCCGGTCCAGAAGCGGACGGGGAACGGTATCCAGCGTGTTGGCCGTGCAGATGAAGAGCACCTCGGACAGATCCACGGGGAGCTCGATGAAGTGGTCCCGGAAGGCGTGGTTCTGCTCGCTGTCCAGCACCTCCAGCAGGGCGGAGGCCGGGTCGCCGTGGACGTCCTGGCACATCTTGTCCACCTCGTCCAGCAGCATGACCGGATTCAGGCTCCCGCACTGGGTCAGGGCGTCGATGATCCGGCCGGGCATGGAGCCGATGTAGGTCTTCCGGTGGCCGCGGATGTCGCTTTCGTCCCGGATGCCGCCCAGGGATACACGGACGTACTTCCGCTTCATGGCCCGGGCGATGGACGCGCCGAGGGAGGTTTTGCCGACTCCGGGAGGGCCTACGAAGCACAGGATCTGGTTCTTCAGCTCGGGGTTGAGCTGCTTGACCGCCAGATACTCCAGAATGCGCTCCTTGATCTTCTGAAGACCGTCGTGGTCGGCGTCCAGGATCCGGCGGGCGGCGTCCACGTCGATGCGGTCCTTGGTCCTCTTGTCCCAGGGGATGTTCAGACAGGTGTCCACGTAATTGTAGATCACCGCGGCCTCGGGAGAACCGGGGGACATGCGGCCCAGCTTGACGATCTCCCGGTCCAGCTTCTCCCGGACCTTCTCGGGCAGGCGGACACCCTCCATTTTCTTCCTGAGCTCGTCCCCGTCCTCGCCGACGCCCAGCTCGTATTCGATGGCCTTGAGCTGCTCGCGGAGGTAGTAGTCTCTCTGGTTGTCGTCCATGGCCTGCTTGACCTTCTGGTGGATCTCAAGCTCCGTCTGCAGAAGGTCCAGCTCGGTTTCCATCAGGAGCAGGGTACGCTCGCCCCGCCGCATGGGATCGTATTCCTCCAGTACCGCCTGCTTGTCCTCGAAGCGGACGAACAGCTGGGCGGCGATGAAGTCGGAGAGCAGGCCGGGGTTGGTGATGGACCGGGCCGCCAGCTCGAAGCCCTGGGAAAAGGCGGGGCGGTACCGGAGCATTTCCTCCATTTTGGCGCGCAGCTCCGTCAGCATGGCCTCGGTCCTCAGATCCCGGTCCGAGAGATCGGCGGCCACGGTCTTGGACAGAACGTCCGCCAGATAATAGCCGTCCGCCCGCTTCAGCTCCAGAACGGTGCCGCGGCAGAAGCCCTCCGCCACGATCCGGATGATGCCGGTCTTGGGGTTCTTCACGGACTGCTTGATCCGGGCGACGCACCCGACGGAATACAGATCGTCCTCGCCGGGCTCCTCCGCCTGCACGTTCTTCTGGGTCAGGAGAAAGACCGTCATGTCGCCGGAGGTGGCGGCCTGACAGGCGTTTTTCGAGAATTCGCGTTCGACCTCGAAGTTGATATTGTTGGCCGGGAAGGCGACGATGCCGCGCATGGGAATGACGGGCAGGGTCAGCTTCTCGATGTTTTCACGGTAAGTGGGCATAAATTCGGAAGTTCCTTTCGGCCCTCTGAAGGGCACAGTATATCAATCTTAAAACATACTTACTGCCTATTATAACACATACCGCATCCCGATTTCCAGAGGAGAAATTGAATATTTGTAACATTTCTTTGTATTGACGGGAGGTCCGGGATCTGCTATAATGGACGAAACACAACCGATTCGGAGAAGGGAGGCGGGACCATGGACGGCATGGAACGGTTCGCGGAGTCATTCCGGTCCCTCAACGAGGA
>Ga0256405_10011373_pt1 | contig 11392 bp, 13 predicted proteins | sample RumenRJG_02DNA_FD_189096 | JGI IMG/M metagenome (GOLD analysis project Ga0256405, IMG submission 189096) | Bovine rumen microbial communities from Lethbridge, Alberta, Canada - RJG_02 | ecosystem: Host-associated > Mammals > Digestive system > Stomach > Rumen | place: Canada: Alberta...
GATCTTTCTTCATGATCTGGAATGGATCATTGATGAGATCCCTTGTGAGATCTTTGATATCTTCCTTCTTTTCCTTGTACCAACGTTTGTCCTCGTCGTCAGCGATGTATTGTGCAAGTTCGCTGCGACTGTTGAAAACGCTCTTGCGGAGCTTCTTGAGGAATTTCTGTTCTTTCTTCTTAGCCATGACTACATTTCTCCTTCTTCTAAAAACTACTAAAAATTTATTGGGAGTTACGACCAAAGAAGACATCTGGATTTACAAATGTCTTGATTGGTCGACGCTCTTTAATTTTGTGAGGTCTACGAAGTTGCTCATTATTCAGTAAGGGAGAACCCTTCTTAACGAAGTCTGCAATCAGTCCTTCAATCATCTTTCGGTTTAGTTTTAACGCAAGTTTTCCGTTTTGTACCGTATAAACCTGTGTAATGCTATAACCTAAGTGAAGCAACTGACACACAACGTCGTCCAAATCATATGGATAAATTAAGCTATCAACGTAGTTGACCAATTTTGCAAATTCTCCATTATTCGGATGAAGGCGTTGCTCTCCAAACTTTTCATAGGAGCAGGGAGATGTATAAGGAACTTCTAAGAAGCCATATTCTGTATTCTTCTTATGATTTTCATCCTCTTTCTCCCTTTGAAGCATGACGGATACATCAATCAACGTATTCGTCAGCTTCTTGTTATTATCGTAGACCACATTCCATCCGAGCCGTTTTAACATTCGAAAATAATACGGACGAAGCTTTTGTTTCTCATCTGGGTCAAGCATCTTCTTCTCCTCCTAATTCGTATACGTCTTTATAGCTACGTCTGAGGATTGATTTTGCATAATCCCTAAGTTTGACTTTTTCCATAAGTCTTCCTACTTCGTCATATTCATCAATCGAAAAGTCTTTATTTTCGACTCGTTCTTTCAGAAAAGCATGAATTGCTTTCCTTAGTCGTTTTGCGGATTTCCCATGAAACATCTTAATCCATTTATCAATTTTATGAAGTTTCATTGCAAATTTCGTTAAATCATCTTCCATGACATTACTCAGCATTTCAAGATCGGAATCCGTACAGTAAAGTGGATTCTTTTCTTCCGTTTGCTTTTCCACAGATTCGACGTAACGATATTTTTTGCATATGCTATCATATTGATCATTGGATACTTGATAGATCATAGGATTTTTCACCCGCAATAAACGAGCATATTCTCGTAAATTTGCTTCATAGGTAGAACTGACGATATCAGTTCCAGATAGCAAGAGAATAAACATAGGTTTTCACCCCCTGTTACCTTAATAATATATATTTCAAAGGATTTTTAAAATACCATAGACAAAAAAAAAGAAAGAAGCCTTAACTAGAATAGCTTCTTTCTTTCAGTTAAAGTTTAGGAAACTTTCCTATCCTTTTCCTCAAGGCTATCAATTAAACGGTGTGCACGCTTAACTTGGGAGATAGCCTCCTTTCTGCTCCTAGTTCGGGAGCTATGAGCTAAACATTTCTAGTATGCTTAGCTCATTATCTTATGGTAATAATATATATATACTTGAAAGTATGATATAAATTTTTAATTATTGTGAACATACTATTGAAAGCTTTCAACAGAATTTTGGTGAAGATAAAAAGGTTTAAATGGAAAAGGTTCTATTGAAAACGATACTTTGGGTGGTGTTGTGAATAATTTTAGGTTCTTTTAAAGTGCGTTTGCCTGAAATTATGTAGATAGAAACTTTTGAAACGACGAATGTTCAACGACTGTGGTCACGGCAGAGATTCATGCGAAGATTTGCTTCATTCCATAGCGTTTCGTCAAAAATATATAAGGACGAATTCAAGGTTTGTTCGTGGGAAAAATTGGCTTTGAAGTCGTTCTTATTTGCTCAAAACGGTAGAAGATACTATAGATGCGAGTGTGTTACGCATCTATAGTATCTTTTTATTTCATCATGACTTTTGCAAAGTCTTGGTATTCTTTCGTATTCTTAGCTTCTTTAAATGCTTTTAAAGTAGGAATCTTTCCTTTATTCTGCTCACACTGTTCCATCTCTGGGCAAAGGCCAAGAGCTACGCAACTAGGTCCAGCACCTTCAAAGAGATCTGGAGCAGCTTCTTTGCATAAACGAAGCATTTTCCATGCAAGATCACGGATTTCAGATTGTGCTCGATTGCAGCAACGAATCTTAAACCAATCCCGTAATGCATGGGCATTCATTCCAATAATTGCTTTGAACTCCGTTGCTTGAGGTTTAAAGTAACGTGCGTCTTCTTCTTTAATTCCATGATTCAGCACAGCATCATCATAGAATGATGCCATTGCATCTAACAGTTGTGCACTATTCAAATACACTTCTGCTGTAGAACATGGAACCACCTGTTCCAAAGAGATCTTACCTCCATCTTTATATTCCACAATCACTTGAGATGGATCCAGATGAACTTCTCCTCTGGGAAGATCCAATAATCTCTGATCTTTCGGAAGAACAACATCAAAGTTTCGTTTCCCATGTTCTTCTGCACGACCAGATTTAATCAAATAACTGGCTAAACGTTTGCGAACCAATTGAGTTTCAGTTACACGAGAGTAACCTTGGATTCCAAAGATGAAGTAGTCAAATTCTGTTGCAGCATAATGACCAGAATCCAAAATAGTTTGAACCAGTTTCTTATTATACGGAGATGCAATGATATCATGAACATCTTTCTCCGTACGGCAGAACCTTGCTGCAATATCGGTGTATACTTTTCCACCACCAGCAATTAAAACAACTTCACCATTTCCTACTCGTTTTACATGAACTTTAGATTCCATAATAAATATCATGCTCCTTTTCATAGGCTAAAAAGTCTTCCATATATTCTTCATCAAACGTATGGTAAACATACCACATGCACATTCCATATCGATTCGAACAACATTGCCGCAGTTTTTCATCGTACCATACAATGACGTGTAAACCGTCTTTTATCATATGAATGAGTTCATTTCCTTGGGTTACAGCTAGTTTGAAGTGCTTATACCTTTGCATGTACATCTGAAATGGATAAACCTCTTCTATCCGGAACAGACCAAAATATCCATATTTATCTTTTTTACGTTGAAGGATCAATTCCTTTCGTTGTTTGGTCTTACTCATTTTCATATCAGTGACTCACTTTCCGGTGACGATATAAAGCGGCAGATCATTAACTTACCATAGCATCACATTCTCTCACGAATAAATTTTGCCTCGTTTGGATTCGTAAATCCAAGCAAGGTGATGGGATTTCTCATATCATCGAAGGTATTCATAATTCGATAACAGAGTTCCTTTACTGATAAGTTATGATCTGATTTGTAGAACGAACGATTGATGTAATACACGAGAATCGCATGTGGATGTTCCATTAAGAACTTTACCGTGTATTCATTTAAGGATCCAAAACGACCCGTATAGTGAAGAAGGCAACTCCAATATCCTTCTTCCATCTGTTTCCAAATGGTAATGGTAGAATATCCTTTCTTTGTATATATGCTATCCATTGCTACAAAGAGGATACTTTCATTCGTAAATACAATATTTGCATTGGGATCTTGTGACGTAATATTTCTTTCAGTAATGACATTTTTTTGCTTTTCATAATCAATAATAATTGGATTCGAATTTGGAGATACCGTCATCAAGCGTACATGAATTCGATCATGATGATCAATACAATGAAATACTCCTTCAATGAATTCATGTACTAAGGTTGAGTGATGTACTTGTACTCCATTCATATAAACTGGAGATGTATAACAGAGAATAATATCCTTCAATGCTTTGAATTCCTTCTTATGAAGACGGATATATTCATCGCACATAGGAGAATACTCGAATAAAAAAAGAACGTTTCCCTCAATGAAATAAAAACTTGCAGGCGGATTTTTGACCGACGCGTTTAAAACATTAGCATCTCCAATGGTATGAATTTGAATCATTTTCCTCATCGGTTTCTGACATCCTTTCCGTAGTAGAGAAACAACAGCAAGAAACACTGCCTAATGCTTTGTTTCTTGCTGTTAATAAACTATCCTTATGAGTCCAAGTAAGCATCGAATTCTTCTTCATGGAGTTCATTGATTTCTTCCACGAATTCTTCTTTCGTTTCCTGAGAAAGAATGTACTTACGGAAAATACTAAGGTAATCTTTCAAGATTTCCTTATAGTACGTATTCCATTTTTTATGACCCAGAGATTCTTTCAGAAATTCTCGATCAAATAAGTGCATGGGAATAAATACCGTATTTCTCTTGAAACGATCATCCGTCATATACCATTTCAAATAAGTAATATAACGATCATTCAGTTCATCTAGATGATCTAATGCTTCATAATGATCCAAATTCTTTCTTGCTTCTAAACGCTTCCGTTGAAGATTTCTGTTACAGTAACAAAAAATTTGGAGATCCGGTCTTGGAATAGCATGATCTCCATATTCACGTTCTCCTGCATTGATACAGCGTTCCTTCCAATCCGGAAGTCTTGTTTCGTTGTAAATGTCATTCGAACGCATGTAACGATCTGCAATCATCAGCAATGGACGGTCATCTTGAACTAAGACGTTATCCCAGATCAAACGATCCGTCCATTCCATTCGATTCGTTTCTTGCAGATCAATCATTTTGAGAATATTTTCTCTCTTATATGGTTCTGGTTCATGGAAGAGAAAATCTTTGATCTTCTTTCCAGATTGTAATTCATAGACTGGAAAATGCTGGTATCTTGTATCATACTTCTTATTCGTATAATAATACGATTGAAGATCATTGGATAAGAATTTTGCAAAGGTTGTTTTCCCAGTTCCATCTAATCCATCAATTGCAATGAGTTTAATATCTCTCAACTTAAATTTCTCCTTCCATATGCATTCGGAACATATCCGTTGCATCCATATAATCCTTTACCATATCATTATGGTTTAGGATGGTATCAATCTGTGACTCAATAAAGTCATCATTTTCGCATGTATACTTCTTTAGGATCTTGATCGTTTCTTTGATTGCTTTCTTTTCCGACTTCTTTAATGTATGATTAAAACGCTCTAGAAATCCTTGAAGAGAATGAATCTTATACTTCCGAAACGATTCATATTCCTCTGTTGAATTGACGATATATTTAAGCTCTCGTTGCGTGACTGCATAGCCATAATAGTATACAAGATAATCATCAAACTCTTGATACATGGACGTATCATAGGTATCCTGATGAAATTGATACTTCTTTTCGACTAACTTCCGTTGTACAATATACAGCTCAATTAGCCATCGATCTGCACAAAATACAACTGGAATATTTCCAACGTATAAGGTATACATCTTAAACTTTTCGTTACCTTTCATATTCTTACACTCCTTCTATATACTAAACTGTGAAAACCAAAATAAAAATACAAAGGATGGAAAGAATCCATCCTTTGTATTTTCTGTATGTTAAAATCGTTCTTCTCCTTAAGGCAAATTATTTGTGAGATTCATCTATAGGATGAAATAACCAGTGATAATTTTCTAGCGTCTTTTCAATGCATCTTTACCTTAAATGAACGATGAATATACAAATCCAAAATAGATTGTATATTATACCGATATGATAGGTAGTTTATATCTACACATCCCACGATTATAAATATCGTATTGCAACGATACTCGATATACATGACGGGAGTTTTATCATGAGTTAACCAAAGAAATTCTTACTATGATTTGCCTACCAACAAATCAAGCTGTATATTTGATACGACGAATTTCTTATGATCTATATCTGCTGTCATTTTATCCGATCTTAACCGAGTGAGAATGCTCGTTTGGTCTTATATCCATTCGTATTATGATCATCCAAAGTATGACTTACTCATTGATCTCATCATAAGATATCGAGGTCCATTCAAATCTTCTCCCTAGCAAGTTCACGAAGCTCAAGAGGAAACGTTTTAAGACCTAAGATTATTCAAATAGAATCTTAGATTGCCCTCTATCTCATTCATGATCCCTCACTCTGGATATCCCTAAGGATTTTACATGGGAAGGATACATTCGTTCCTCCATGCATATTCTTTCTATACTAGAAAGAGCAATTCTTAAGGAATCGGAAAACAAATGAAGATCACTCTTCATTTGCCGAGATAAGATCGAAATCATTGACCCGTATGTAGCACCAACCCCCTCGCAAAGTCTTTGACGTTTCCACGTACTGATGGTACTTATCCCATATATAGACAAATTGAGGTCAAGATCTGTACATCAACGAATTTAAATATCCATGATTTTCTATAGATCAATTTTCGCTATTATCATGTCAATCGAAAATCGATTTCTAATCTAACTAGAAGAATAATATATATTCCAAAGGAAATCGTATTTTTCCATTATAGAATATATATTATAAACGTAACAATCATCGAGTATTTGCAGTGGACTCGATGTTTACATAGAAGAATTTACTACGATCCGCAAGAAAGGATGATTATCATGCGGAATATGTACATGCTTCTCAAAGAAAACGAAACCCCGAAAATCAACGACGCACGTTTGAATGCCGTCAAACGTGCAGCGCAGCTTCCGAACGGCATCATCATCGAAAAACACAGCGGCTCGACGATCACCTACACGCATGATATCGCTGACCTCGATGAGGCAGCGAAGGTCATCAAAGCATGGAGGGAAGAAGAGCGGAAGAGCAATCCCGGCATCTGCATGCACGCGATGTTCGACTGATCAGATGATCAGCTTGGAGGTTCAAACGCTAACAACGTTTGGACCTTCTTTTTTATTTTTTACCTTCGAACTCACATGGTATTACAGACGGAAAATCCAATAGTCGATTAAAATATATATTATTTATTTAGATCGAATGAAAGGAGATTTATAATAAAATGATAGTAAAAGAATATGAATATCCGAATCATCCTGAGTTCAAATCTCAGGTGAATGATTTCGGAGATAATTATCATGATGAAGAGAAATGGGAAGATACTCCACTTCTCAATAAAGTAAGAGCTCTGAAACGGAAATATTCTGATTTTGGGGAATGGTGCAGAGCAAAAGAAATCTATACGGAATATGGTCAATGGCTCATTGATAAATATGGTGGAATGAAACGTTTGAAATTCCTGTTCCAGATTGGAATGGTGAAAGATTACGTTCCATCTTTTTGCCCGAAATTGAAGCATAATAAGAAGAATCGCAAATATATTGATGATGGAATGCCATTGGAAACTCCATGTGATTATGATTTTGGTCTGCCAGTCATTCCGACGAATTGGAAGATTCCGAAGCATGTAAAACTTGCTTTCAGTTTCAAACCCATTAAGGGAATGAATCCAATGAAGATGGATTTGAATGATTCGTCTGACGTAGCAAATCAAATTTCGAATGAGATTGATATGATCAATAAGTTCTATACGAATCGTACCAAACCCATCAAAATTTCAAAGAAAGATGCTCGTAAGAGAATGCTTCGTGAAATGTATCACAAACCAAAGAAAGTTTCCTTCACAGCCAAGTATAAAGAATATCTTCATAAGAAGGACTTTCATGAGTTTGATGAAGAAGAGAGCCCAGATAAACTGGTCTTCTATAAAGGCATTTCTCTGACGAAAGAGCAAATGGATGAGATGCAGATGCTGGATTATCTAGAGAGCATTGGACTTCATGTTGGCATGAAGCATCTTTCGAAAGGTTCTCGTAAGTTGATTCGTAAGAAGAAACTGAAGGAATCTGGTGGATATAAAGATGGAAAGAAAAAGAAGCATAAGAAGAGCAATAGCTATATGAAGAAATTTACAGAAGGTGAGTATCATACATTCTCGGAGTTTGAGAAGGATATGCTCCAATTAACTGGAGATCAGTTACGTAAGATGGCAAATATGGAGTAAAGGAGTTTATGATGGAAGAAAAGAAATATCGTCATCGGATTCATGAGTTATTCAGTGAAGAAGTTCTTCAGAAGATTTGGGAGATTCAGAGAGATCCAAATATCTCGAATAATAATGAGAAGGTTCGTCAGATTCTCTTTCTTCTGAAGGATCTTGGATTCACGGAAATTGGTCCAGGAACCAATCGGTTGACCGTGCGGAATAAAGACTATGTATTCAAAATTGCTCTTGATAATTATGGCATACGCGATAATTGGACAGAGTTTGATTATAGTCAAGAACTTCAGCCGTATGTCACAAAGACATATGAATGCAATGGTATCGTAGCCGTTGCAGAATATGTAAATCTCATGACGCAAGATGAGTTCATTGAATCGAAACAGAATATCCGGAATATCTTAGAGATTTTATCTAAGGATTATCTGTTTTGTGATATGGGAACCATTTCCAAGAATTTCACGAATTTCGGATATCGGAATAACGATGAAATCGTAATTTTGGATTATGGTTATATTTATCCATTGGATCGAAAGATCATGTATTGCACGAAATGTGGGAATGCACTCAAATGGAATAATGATTATTCCAAGTTGGTATGTGGTCGTTGCGGAAAGTTGTTCGATCCGATTGAGGTTCGTGATCGCATGTGGAAAGATGAGAAAGATTTCGTCCAGCATGCACGCGATGATGGGAAAAAGATTAAGATTAAAATTTGTTAATGGAGGAATGTATCATGCATTTGGTAAACGTAGAAGGGAGGGATAAACTCAAGAAGATTCTGGAGAAAGCAGATCTGGAGTCTTCGGAGTTTATCAATGTCTCTCTGGAAATGAAACAGAAATGGTATCCAAATGATGCAATGCTGATGGATGTCGTTCCATTGGTTCCATCTGCATCTATTATTCTGGTCTATACGAAGTATGGGATTGGAAAGGAATATGAATCTGCATATTTCCGTCATTTGCAGAGGCCAGAATGTATGTTTCTGTTGAATGAATACATTAGTCATGCAATGCTGTATGATAAGGATGTATTCTTCGTTTGCTCTTCTGGAGAAGTGGAATATGAATACCTCCGGATGATGAAGGAATTCATTGAGATGGAATTCGGGATCAAAACCATTTCAACAAAGGCATATTTGAAAGGAAAAGATTGCAAGTTGACACAAGATGTTGATACGATTGTAAGTATCTTAAAGCAACGGAAAACTCTTCTGATCAATAAGCTGAAAGAACTTGGAATTGATCCTACCATGGTTTTACTCAAGGTTCTTTCCGAGCAAACGAGAAAGAAACTTCCAAAGAAACTAAAGAATCGTTTGGAAGAAGTAGATGCATATGAAGAATAAGAAAGGAATATATTCAAAATGAAGATGAGTAAGAAGAATAAAAGGAAAGATCAAAAGAAGGCAATGGAAGAACTTCTCTTCAATCCTATGATTGTTGGGAAGTTCCGTCGCATGTTCCAGATGTACGATGACGGAGATAAGGCGGTGCAAAAAGCAATGAAACGTTGCTTTAAATCCTTCATCAAGAAACTGGAAAAAGGCGACGAAGATGACTTAGAAGCCTTCGTTCGCCAGCAGGATAAAGATCGTAAGCATATGGAGTATGACGGTGTAGATGATGAACCGCTTCACAAATCTACAAAAGTCGTTCATCCAAAGAAAGATACACGTTTTGATAGTCTCTTCGGATAAGGAAGAAAAATAGAAGGACCATACGATGCATATATGATCCTTCTATTTTTATTTTGATTCCATAAAAGACCGATAATTATATAAGGGTAATAATTATCGAGAAAGGAGAGTTTCTTTATGGATAGGAAATTTACTCCAGAAGAGATTGAACAGATAAAACGTGCAGTTATTACGCATCTGGATAAGAAAACAATTATTGATGTACTAAAGGCGAATGGGGATATTGAGATTTCATTACCGTATCAAAATCAAATGGCTGTGGTTCCTGCAAATGAGATTTATAAATATCGACCGGATATGAATATGAATAAGGAGCAGAAAGTAAATACAATGAAAAAGAAGAAAGTACCCGAATCAAATGAGAATGAAAAAGTTGACTTGAAAGCATTGAAAATGACCTTGGATCAATTTGATACCATGGAAATTATGTTAATGCTTCATGACAGCTTGAATGAAAAATCAGATACTGGATTACCATCCGTTCCAGTAAAAGAAACCACCGAATATCTCATCAAGAAACGTCTCAAAGATATCGTCCATATGTTTTATGAATACATTGACAGCGTCATGGATGAAGATGACGACGATGAAGAATATGCAGAGTATTTAGATGACGACGAAGACGATGATGATGAGGACGAGGATGACGAAGATATCCAAAATGATAACTTACCACCGTCTCCGGTTCCCGCTGGATTCTTTAACTCTATGGCTGGATTCTTTGGTATGATGCCAATGAAAATCCAGCAGGTTCGTCAAAGAGATATTCTAGATCTTCCTTTCGAGGAAATCTATGCATCCGATGAATTAACAGATGCTTATATGAAAGATGCCCGTGTGACAAATGAGATGCGTTCCATCTTTCGTATTAAGGGATATCTCTATGATCTTCGTTGTGTAAGGAAGATTCCAGAACTTCGTGAACTCTTTCAGAGTCAGTTGAATCTTCTAGAAGCACATAAGAAGATGGTTCTCGTGCATTTCGATTTCTATAAGGAAAACCAACTTTCCAATATGCTGTATTCGGAAGTTGTGACGAATCGTTTCACAAGGGATTACATTGATGAAAAAACAATGCTTCCAAAGAAACGGTATTACAAGATGACACATACATCTTTTATCGATAAAGCGGTTGCTGTAGATAAATGGGAATATCCAATTCGTGATATTAGCATTCCTACGTTATATCGCTCTTTGAAACAAAAGAAAGAATATCCTCCAAGGAAGAATTTTCATCCCTTTTTGGTATTCATTGTAAAACGTCATATCGTTACAATTGAAGATCGGAAACACAGGATTGTAATGAAGAAAGAATTTAATGTGTTGGAAGTGGGGATTCTAGATGCTGAATCCAGATCTGTACAAAAGAAGTCTGTGGATCAACAAAAACATTGAGTTTTTATTTGGAACGGATATTACAGAATATGATATCCATTCGGCTGGTCCAAGTCTCTGTAAGCAATTTCAATTGCTTCCAAAAGAGAAGTTAGATCAGTTGGATAAGATGGATAAGAAAGCAAGAAGTGTTCAACTAGGACTCTACCAGAGGAAAGATAAAGAATTCGCAAAGAAATTATCAGAAGCTTTCTCAGAAGCGAGAAAATGGTTTCTTACGAAGAATGAACTAGACGAAGAGAACATTATTTCGATTAAGAAAGATGCAATCTTTGTATGTAATCGTTTCTGTCAGGAAACGACCTTTGGAGAAGTTGTATTCAACGGAAAGAATCGTTATACATCGTATCTTCGACTCAATAAACTGGAGTTCTATATCAATACGATTACCAGTCAGATTGATATTA
>Ga0256405_10011375_pt1 | contig 11392 bp, 11 predicted proteins | sample RumenRJG_02DNA_FD_189096 | JGI IMG/M metagenome (GOLD analysis project Ga0256405, IMG submission 189096) | Bovine rumen microbial communities from Lethbridge, Alberta, Canada - RJG_02 | ecosystem: Host-associated > Mammals > Digestive system > Stomach > Rumen | place: Canada: Alberta...
CATCCGGCAGTTTTCGGAAGAGAACCGGTAGAAACGATGCTGGCGAATTTCAATGGTCTGAATGTGTTGCTCCGTTCGGCTTTGAAGAATGAAAAGCTGAAAAGACTGCTGTACATCTCTTCCAGTGAAGTGTATGGGAAAAAGAAGGACAATGAGCCGTATAAAGAGGAAGATTACGGCTATGTTGATATAAATAATATCAGAGCAGCCTACCCAAGCGCCAAACGTGCTGCAGAGACCTTGTGCATCGCATATCACGAAGAATATGGGATCGATTCGCTCATCGTCAGGCCGGGGCATATATATGGTCCTACGATCAGCAGGAAGGACAGCAGAGCTTCTGCCGTCTTTTCCAGAGCAGCAAAAAAAGGCGAAACGATCAGCATGAAGGGTGCCGGCTTGCAGCTTCGCTCATATATGTATGTAATGGATTGTGCTTCAGCGATACTGACGGTCCTGATCAAAGGAAAAAGTGAAGAAGCTTATAATCTTTCCAATCCGTTCTCGATCGTTTCGATCAGAGAGATGGCAGAGTCTTTTGCCAGGGCAGGAGATGTGCAGATTTCGTTTGAAGATCCGACGGATAAAGAGAAAAAGACATATAATCTGATGGAAAATTCTGCTCTTGATTCAAGAAAACTTGAATCATTGGGGTGGAGACCGTGTTTCGATATGGATGAAGGAGCAAGGTCGACTTTGGAATTTCTGGAATTATAATAAATGATGCGGGATCATATATGGATATCAGACTTTACTGTAAGAGAATAGCGGAAAGGATCAGAAAGAATGCGTTTCTTTTTGAAGAACTTGTCTCAAGAGACTTCAAACAGAAGTACAAACGTACCGTTTTGGGCATGTTCTGGTCCATCCTTTCACCATTGTTGAACCTGGCAGTCATCAATCTTGTGATGTATCGCTTTTTTGGAAGAGATACTCCGCATTATACGATCTATCTTTTCTGCGGAACGCTGGTAATGTCCTATTACAGGGAATCGACGATCGGAGGAATGAATTCTCTGATGGCAAACAGAGAGATCATTTCCAAGATCAACATACCCAAATACATGTTTCTTTTAAGTAAGAACGTTTCAAGTCTGATCAACTTCAGCCTGAATATCTGTGTCTTCTTTGTTTTCTGTCTGTTTGATAAGATCGATTTCGGCTGGCATTTCTTCATGTTGATCTTTGCCGTGCTGTGTCTTGTCTTGTTCAATATCGGTGTCGGACTGGAATTAAGTGCTATGTTTGTCTTCTTCCGGGATATCCGTTACATCTATGACATCTTTCTGGTCTTATTGAATTATGTAAGTGCCATATTCTATCGGATCGATGTCTATCCAAAGAACATCCAGAATATCTTTCTGCTCAATCCCGTATATGTCTATATCCGCTACTTCAGGAGCATCGTGATCGATGGAGTCGTTCCGTCTTTCCCGTACCATCTCTTATGCCTGTTCTACGCTTTGTGTTCAGCTGCTCTGGGATCCTGGTTTTATAAGAAGTACAATCATCGTTTTCTGTATTATATGTAGGTCAGTTTATGAGTATTGCGATCCGTTGTGACAACGTTTCCATCAAGTATATTACAGGTGACTTTAAAGATATCGGCTTTAAAGAGTTTTTGATGCGCAAATTGACCGGGAATTATCGTGTTACGGAGTTTTGGGCAGACAGGAGCATTTCGTTCGAACTTCAAAAGGGAGACATGCTGGGGATCGTGGGTCCTAACGGAGCCGGGAAGTCGACGCTTCTCAAGGCGATCTCCGGGATCATGATACCTACGGAAGGCTCGATCATAGTAAACGGCAGCATCGCAGCACTATTGGAGCTGACGGCGGGTTTTGATAAAGATCTTACCGTAAGAGAGAATACGTATCTTCGAGGTGCGATGCTTGGCTACACGAGAAGTTTCATGGATAAAGCATATGATTCGATCATCCGTTTTGCGGAACTGGAAGATTTTCAAGAAAGAACTTTCAATCAGCTTTCTTCCGGCATGCGTTCAAGGCTTGCGTTTTCGATCGCCTGTCTTGTCAATCCTGACATCCTCATCCTGGATGAAGTGCTTGCCGTAGGAGACGGATCGTTCAAACAGAAATCCGGTGACAAGATGAAAGAGATCTTGAAAGGTGGAGTGACCGGGATCCTTGTATCTCATTCGATCGATCAGGTGCGGGAATTATGTAATAAGATCCTATGGCTGGATCATGGAAAACAGATCGCTTTTTCGAAAGATGTTGAATTATACGCGAATGCCTATGAGGATTTCCTTGTCAATAAAAAACTTCCAAAGAATGAAGAGAATGTCAGAAAAATGTCGGATCGTTATCTGAAGTCGGTCGCGGCGAAGCAGAAAGACGAACGGGAAAAGGAGATCGCCAGGCTGGAACAGATGATCGAAAGTGAAGGTGAATCGGCGATCGAAGCGGCGGTCAATATCGTTAAGAAAAACCGTCCGGAACTTCTGAAAGAGAATACAGACGAATTGTTCTGAAAGCACATCTTTCTTCATCCTGGTATCGGAAATTACCGAATTATTGTACAGATGTGCTACAATTTCATAGAATTCCAACACAGAAAAAGAATATTGAGATCCTTTCTGCAGAGGAAACTGTGAACAGAAAAACAAATGGATATAAAGATCGTTGTAGCAACGCATAAAGACTACATACTGCCAAAGGAAGATATTTATCTTCCTGTTTTTGTCGGTGCTGCCGATTCAAAACTGGATCTTCCTTATCAGAGAGATGATGAGGGAGAAAACATCTCGCATAAGAACAGGACATACAGTGAACTGACCGGGATGTTTTGGGCGTATAAGAATCTGAAAGCAGACTATATCGGTCTGTGTCATTATCACCGGTACATGGATGTATCAGGGATCGATATTTCCGCTTATAAAGTGATACTTCCCAAAAAGAGGCATTATTATATAGAGACGGCATACAGCCAGTACAAACATGCGCATGGTTCGACCGGCCTGGATACCGCCAGAAGAGTACTTGAAAGGAAGTATCCGGACTATCTTGATGCTTTTGATGCATGCATGAAAAAGCGCAGTCTTCATATATTCAACATGTTCATCATGCGTTATGACATATTCTGTGAATACAGCAGCTTTTTGTTTGATGTCTTGTTTGAGATCGAAAAGGAGCTGGGAGATGAAGACAGACTGTATGGCTATATCTCCGAGAGGCTGCTGGATGTTTATCTGATGAAAAACAAGATCCCGTACAAGGAAGTGAGAGAGATCGAAACGGAAGATATCGACTGGCCTAAGAAAATCTTTGATTTTTTGAAAAGAAAGTATGCCGGTAAACAGAAATGAAATATGATTATCTGATCGTCGGTTCCGGACTATACGGCTGTGTTTTTGCCAGAGAAGTTCATGATGCGGGAAAGAAAGTCCTGGTCGTTGAAAAAAGAAGCCATACGGGTGGGAACATCTATACGGAAAATATCGAAGGCATCGAGGTTCATAAATACGGCGCACATATCTTTCATACAGACAGAAAAGAGATATGGGAATATGTAAACCGTTTTGTTTCATTCAATACGTACAGACATAAGGTAATAGCCGATTACAGAGGTGAGCGTTATGATCTTCCTTTCAACATGCATACGTTTCATCAGATGTGGGGAGTCGAAACGCCTGAGCAGGCAAAAAAGATCATCGAGAGTCAGAAGCCAGGTATAAAAGCACCGGAAAATCTGGAAGAACAATGCATCTCCCTGGTGGGCACTGAGCTCTATGAGAAGCTGGTCAAGGGATATACGGAAAAACAATGGGGAAGAGACTGCAAAAAGCTTCCTTCTTCCATCATTCAAAGGCTTCCCGTCAGATTCGGGTTCGACAGCGATTACTTCGATGATGAATACCAGGGGATCCCGATCGGAGGCTATGCGAGGCTCATTGAAAACCTGCTCAAGGGGATCGAAGTGCGGACGAATTACGACTTTCTTAAACACAGAGATGATGTCTGTTTTGATAAGCTTGTTTTTACCGGACCGATCGATGCGTATTATGAATACTGTTATGGGAAACTGGAATATCGTTCCTTGCGTTTTGTTACGGAAAGGCGTGATGTTTCGCATTACCAGAATAATGCCGTCATCAATTATACGGATAACGAAACGCCCTATACCAGGATCATAGAACACAAATACTTTGATCCGGTCGATTGCCGTTATACGTTCATCACCAAAGAATTCCCTTGTGAATGGAAAAACGATGAAGAACCTTTTTATCCCATCAATGATGAAAAAAATACAAGACTATACCGTAAGTACAAGGAACTTTCCGAAAAGCAGGATGATGTGATATTTGGCGGAAGATTGGGCGAATACAGGTATTACGATATGGATGAAGTGATCCAAAGTGCATTGGCAAAAGCGAAACAGGAAATACTTGGATGACAAAAACCTTTCTTCATCAGTGAACACGACAAATGAGACCTATACTGTAGAATACTGTGCATTGTCCTATGCATATCAGGTATTGAATGCGAATTATCCGGAAGCACTCAACAATACTGTAAAGGCCTTATACCTGTATAATGAAAAAGCAAACACCTACTTCGGTGAAACGAACAATGGAGGAGAATAGGGATGAAAAAAGAGTATAAAGATGTTGAAATGGAAGTAATTGAGATCGAAACAGAAGATGTCATTTGCGAAAGTCTGACTCCGGTTCCAATCGGCGGATAATCTAAAAGAACAGATTAGTACTTGCATTTTGATCGGATCTCATTCTCGAATTCATAGAAGAGATAACCGAAAAAGGTACAAAGAAGGATGCTTATGAAGCACCATAGATATTGGTTTCTGATGAATGTCAGAACAATATCTTTTTTTTTACAAAATTGTAATAGATCATCTGTGTCAGGTAGATGTGATAGGAAGCCTTTCCTGTTTGTTCTAATGGCTTAGAGGTGATCTTTTCTTTTTGGATAAAAAAGGCGATGATCGGGATGAAGAACATGCAAGGGATGAAACAGACATCAGCCCAGCTCCTGTTGAAGAAAAAAGGTGTCCATCCGTGATAGGAATGAGCGATGATATAGGCAAAACCGATCATCATGGAAAGGATGTTCAATATCCTGTTTCTCTTATACAGGCCCAAAGAGAGGTAAATACCAAAGCAGATGTTCATCACGTGACGGAAGATCAGATTGCGGTAGATCTGATTCGGTATGTGAAAAAAGTATTGCCATAGTTCAGAAATAAGGCAGAAGAAAAACGAACAGATCAGTCTTTTGTATCCATATCTTTTCATGAAGTGGTACAGCAATGGGAATAACAGAACGAGCTGTATCAATACCGGTGTGTAATAATTGCCTGGTCCATAGCCTCCATTGAAAAAAGCCTGGATAATGGCAGATAAAGTCATTTTCTCATTGATATCGGATGAATAAACATAATTGAATTTGCTGTCCAACAGTTCCTTGATGAAGGAAGAACCTGCAACGCGATATAAAATGCACTCGATCAGAAAAACGAACAGGAAGGGTATAAGATAGCGTTTCAGCTTTTTGCAGATCAGTTTTGGGCTGTAGACCTCTTTCAGAGACTTTCCTTCGATGGATCTTGCATAGACGAAACCGGAGATCACCATGAAACAAGGTATCGCCATGCGATCCCAGAAGGGGATCAATAGTTTCAGCCATTGTTCTCTTGTCCATTTGGAATGTTCGAAGATGACGATCAGGATGCAGATCCCTTTCATGACATCGATGTTTCTGTAATGTTTTTTCATCATGAATATTCTACCATTTCAATGTACATATTATCTAAATAGAATAAAAGCACAAAAAGCACAAAATAAGTCTTATTTTAAGGTATTATGAAGATATTTTGAATTCAGATATGTTAAAATATGAAGCGTGTTTTGAAAGACACGTTATTTTGGTTATGAAAAAGATAGTATTGGCTGTTATCGTTACATTGCTGTGTATGGGCGGAGTTGCTTCCACATATTTTTTATTGGATCGGAGAAGTCCGAACATAAGTGTGAATGGGACACTGTCCTTAGGCTGCGATGTATCTTTTGATGATTTGTTGAATTATGCGTCTGCGACAGATGATAAAGAGATAAAGTCATTTTTTATTGAAGAAAAGACGCTGAACGAAATTGCCGATTATAATTACCTGACCTATGTTGCTATCGATACTTCGAACAATGTGACGAAGAAACAGGTGAGCGTCAGCGTTGATCCGGATGTCAAAACTTATCATATCGAGGTATTGAAACCGCTGCAGGCACAGATCCGCAAAACCTTGAATACTGAGGAGTATCTTGAACTGAGGAATGAATGCGGATGGAAGATCAAAGACAGTTTTGTTGTTGAAGGGGTCGATTTTACGCAGGCGGAAACGTACGATGCAAAGATCCTGTCAAAGAAATACAGTGAAGTCGAACCGGTATATACAACGGTCGAAGTGGATGATTTTACGGCTCCTAGGATCATATTGACGGATGAAACTTATAAAGACTGGGCAAATATGATCTATACGGATGAGTATTTCTTGGGATTCATCGATCATATCGAGGATGATGAGGATGATCCTGATGAATTATATGGAAAAGTCGTTACGAACTGGAGAGAAGCCATGATACCCGCCGGTAATGGTCTGGTCACCCGAGGCGGCACATATACGATCACTTACAGAGTTACTGATTCAGATGGCAATACCGGTAAGACGACGCTGAAGCTTCTGATCGAAGTTCCGGTATATGCGCCACAGCCACAAGGAGGAGAATGATCATGAACGAACAGGATTACGAATATGAAATAGATCTGATGCAGGTATTCGAGATCATTAAAGAGAAACTGGTCTTATTCATCCTTATCTGTATGGTGACTTGTACGATAGCGCTTTGTTTTACCAAATTCGTATTAAAGGAAGAATATACGGCCAACGCAAAGCTGATTATCGTTCAGAAATCGGATTCCGCTTCACAGCAGAATTACACCTATTCCGATCAGCAGTTATCGCAGAAACTCGTAGCGACTTATTCACAGATCATCATGTCGGAAGCGATCTCTGATCCGGTCATTTCAAATCTAGACCTTTTCAATCTTTACGGTATCGATTCTGAAAAATACGGAAAGATCGTGAAAGTGTCTTCCGCAAACAATACGGAAGTCATCGATGTTTCGGTCACGACAAACGATCCGGTCTTATCGGCAGATATTGCTAATGAAGTTGCCGGCGTGTTTGAAGACAAGATCTATGACATCATGCAGATCGAAAATGTCACGACTTTGACCGAAGCAAAGATCCCGACGAAGAAATCCGGTCCGAGCACCATGAAGAATACGGTGATCGGCGGATTGATCGGCTTGCTGATCTGTGGCATTATCACAGTTATTCAGCTTCTGACAGATACGCAAGTCAAGACGGAGGAAGAAGTGAAGAAGATCTTCAGTTATCCGATCATAGGAAGCATTCCGGATTTTGAGGTCAGTGATAAGGAGGAAGAAGTTTATGACAATGAAGCCCAGTGACAACCTGATCACTTTGATCGAACCGGATTCTGCGGCTGCCGAAGCTTTCAGGATCTTGCGTACCAATATTTCTTTGAAAGACTTTGATTCCAAACTGAAAGTCATCAACGTTATCAGCACTTCTGCGCAGGAATCGAAATCGACGACGGTATTGAACCTTGGGTATGTGTTCTCTCAGCTGGGGAAGAGAGTTCTGATCATGGATCTTGACCTGAGACTTCCTTCGATCCATAAAAAGCTCAGGTTAAAGAACAAAAACGGTATCACGGATGTGATCTCCAAAACGATCGGTTTCGATGAAGCGGTCATTCATTACACGCAGAGGATGGACGTGCTTTTGTCCGGTACGAAAAATCCTTATGCGTCTGAATTTATTCAATCCAAGGCATTCTCAAGCACTTTGGACGAACTGAAAGCACGGTATGACATGATCTTTATCGACTGTCCGCCGGTCGGGCTGGTGACCGATGGGGTCATCACATCTACTTTATGCGACGGCACGATCATGTGCATCGCATCCGGCAGGAACGATAAAAAGGATCTCGAAAGGACAAAAGATCTGCTGGAACAGTTCGATGTCAATATCCTGGGTATCGTCATGACCAGGATGCCTGTTGCCAAAAAGTACTACAGCAAGTATGGCAGCAAATATGGTTATGGTTACGGATATGGTTATGGTTCTTCCGATAAGAAGAAGAGCGATAAGAAAAAGAAAAAAGAAGATAAGAAAAAATGATTGATATTCACAATCATCTTATCCCGAATATCGATGATGGTTCGGATTCGTTAAGCTTATCGAGAAAACTTTTGGAAGACGCGATCGACGAAGGGATAACAGATGTATGCATCACTCCGCACTTCATGAAGCATGGTCCGTATAAGACAAGAAAGAAAGAATTGCTCACTCTGTTTGAACAGTTCAAAAAGGATACGGAAGATCTGAATGTGAATCTTTATCTGGGGAATGAACTGTATATCGACAGGGAACTTGATGAGCTGCTGGCTGACGATGAGATCTGTCGAATGAATGGTTCGGATTATGTGCTGATAGAATTTCCGTTTGAACAGTATCGAAGAGAATTTGATGAATATCTTTACAACGTTTCTTTGAATTACAGGATCATCATCGCACATCCGGAACGCTATTTCTATGTAAAAGAAGATCACGATTTCGTTGATCGGTGGCTGAAAGAAGGGTACATCCTGCAATCTAACAGCACTTCACTAAATTCTAAAGAATCAAAAAAAGTGATCTTTGATTTCATTGAAAAAGGGAAATTGAGTATTATAGCGTCGGATGCACATAATAAATACAGGCCTTTGAGCTTAAAGGACGCTTATGATCTGATCTCAAAAAAGTTTTCCATGGAAGCAGCAGATTTGCTGATGGAAACAAATCCGAGAAGGATCATTGAGAACAAAGATATATACAGGATTCCGAAAACTAAAAAACGTTTTTTCTGGAATTAGAGAATCATTCTATTGTTTTATGCGATGGTTATAGCGAAACAAATGATTATTCAAGATAGAAGTGATATATTAGATTCGTTTGAGATTTCAAATAATGAAATTTCTGGCAGGAGCATTAAATCTGAATAGATGTATCTACCGTTTGAAAATAGAGCAGATCTGACAGAGTTTAGCTCTATTGACTATGAAGTAGGGAGCAGTGTCATTTAAATTTGGTTTTGGACGGGCATCTATTCATCTGGAGGGAAAATGAATATAAAAGGCAGTATGTATAAGCATATGGATTTTCTGATCACAGATATTCTGTGTCTGATGATCGGATTCTTTATTGCCTACACATCCAGGATCTCTTATTTCAGCGGTTTTTTAAATTCTATACCGTATAAAATGTTGTTTCTTTTTGAGATAGCCATATGTGTTGTGGTGACTTTTTTTACGCAGCCGCATAAAAACATCTTAAGAAGAGGCTATGTTCATGAATTGAAGGCTGTATTGGTATACACGTTATCCTGCTATTTCACACTGGCAATGATATTGTTTGTAACGAAGTCTTCTTCCGTTTATTCAAGACTTGTCGTCGGACTTACTTATCTGTATTCAGGAATACTGATGTATATATTCAGACAATTGTTGAAACTGTACATCGACAAGAGAAGTGTTCGTTCCGCAGTCAGCAGCAATGAAAAGATGCTGATAATCACCGACAGCAAGAACCTGAACAGTGTAATAGAGAAGATCAATTCTTATAATTTCGGGATGTATGAGATTATCGGACTCTGTATCTTAGATAAGGATATGAAAGACCAACAGATCGATAAGTATACAGTCGTCGCAAATAAAGATGATGTGATGTCTTATGTCTGTGTCAATTGGGTGGATGAAGTCTACTTCGCGATGGATTATAACAAGATCCCGCAAAGCATGATCAAAGGGCTTGCGGTTGCCGGTATTACAACAAATGTCAGATTAAGCAAGATCGCCGATCTTGAAGGAAGACAGCAGACAGTCAAAAAACTGTTTAATTCTACCGTCATCAATTCTTCGATTACGCAAAGGACGAATCTTCAGATTTTCTTGAAAAGAGCTTTGGATATACTAGGAGGTATCGTAGGGAGCTTGATTACGCTAATGTTGACGTTGATCATTGGCCCGGTCATGTATAAAAAATCCCCTGGTCCAATTTTCTATAAACAGGAACGTATCGGACAGAACGGAAGACATTTCTATATGTATAAATTCAGATCAATGGTGATGAATGCGGATGCCTTGAAGAAAGACTTGATGGCACAAAATCGTATCAAAGATGGCATGATGTTCAAGATAAAAGATGATCCTAGGATCATACCAGGGATTGGTGAATTCATAAGAAAGACTTCATTAGATGAATTTCCGCAGTTCTTCAATGTGTTATTGGGAGATATGTCGTTAGTTGGAACAAGGCCTCCTACAGTCGATGAATGGGAAAAGTATGAGCTTGAACATCGCATCCGTATGGCCATTAAACCTGGTATTACGGGCATGTGGCAGGTCAATGGCAGGTCCAAGATCACTGATTTCAACAAGGTTATTGAATATGATACACAATATATCAATAACTGGTCATTGGCGTTAGATATAGAAATACTTATTAAAACTGTGTTTGTCTTATTCTCCAAGAGAGAAGATGAAGCAATGTAGTTAACATATCTATAAATCATCTTAGCCTTGATTTTCAAGATGAGAGTTTGTAGAGGGTATAGAAGTATAGCTTGATATATGAATGTATCAAGCTAGAAATGTAGATGTGGGATTAGTGCTTCTACGTAGAAGGTTCGGTTCTAGCCGAAAACAAACGGGAGGATAAAGTTGATGAATAGGAAGCATCTTAATGGGTGGCTCAATCACAGCGACTTTATTGATCTGGATATTCTTTGTTTTTCAATTGGGCTTTATATTGGATTTCTTGCTGATTCGTGGCTTTAGGAACCCGTGCGAAATAGAGAGTTATCAATTTCAGGCAATCGTATTGATTGTCAGCCAACTTGTAGTTATTTTATTTGCCAATAATTATGGTGGCATTCTGCGCAGGAAGCGTTTTGATGAACTGTTGTCCGTTATCAAGTACATAATCGAAATTGTTGTAGTTGCTCTAGTTTACCTATTTGCTGTTAAAAGCTCCGCCACGGTATCTCGTCTTCAGTTTGGATTCACTTCGCTTTTGTTTGTTGTATTAGATTATGTTTTCCGGCAGCTGAATAAAAAAAGAATCTTCAAGAGCGGCGTTCGAAAAAGCAAATCTATTGTTTTGGTAACTGGAAAAGAGTTCGTACGAGAAGCGATGGAGAAGCTGAATGATCCGAATATCTACCAGGATTATACGATAAACGGAATTATTCTTTTAGATACGGATAATCCTATCACTTATGATGGTATTG
>Ga0256405_10011376_pt1 | contig 11390 bp, 9 predicted proteins | sample RumenRJG_02DNA_FD_189096 | JGI IMG/M metagenome (GOLD analysis project Ga0256405, IMG submission 189096) | Bovine rumen microbial communities from Lethbridge, Alberta, Canada - RJG_02 | ecosystem: Host-associated > Mammals > Digestive system > Stomach > Rumen | place: Canada: Alberta | collected...
TAGCCCGTATCTCTTCTTTTTTGCCGGTGGCATTTCTAGTTTTATATCTTCCTCTATAACATCGTCATTAGAAACTAAATTACTACAATCCATATAAAAAGAAAATGCAATAATTTTTCTTCCACTCTTTTCTGCTTCATAGCGGATTGAATACTGTGTATTATCATTTATCTCATTAGTTGCAATGTCTAGAACAAAGCGTTTGAAATCATTGACACGTGGATATTTATCTTCTTCAACATTTAACATAAAACGAAGTTCTTCTATGGGAATAGTTCTAGTTATTATGTTGTTACGTTTCATACCTTGATATTGAAGCATTAGCTCCAATAATCTCATAGCATATGCAGAACCTAAATAGAAAATTTGTTTCATGTTAATCTTAGTATACGGATAACCAGATTCAAATATTCCCAAAATAAAGTCACGCATCTCACTATTAAACTTTATCCTCAATCCCTTTCCTTTTTCGTAGCGTATCACTGAAAACAATGAATAATACGTAAACTTGCCTTCTTCATTTACACACACATTTCGTGAAGTAAGACTATCACACGCATCCTGCAAGCGTGATAAATATACACCATTCCCCATTATTTTCTTTAACTCATTTGGCAAGATGTGTGTTTCCTTAAATTCTGTATCATAGTACTTGTCATTAGCGGACAGGTGAGGATTTACATCCTGCAGTGCCAGCATAAAGAGTTTCATTTCTAAGGCCGTCATTGGCTTTCTGGCCTCCACCAATGGATTAGCCTGATATATGGTAGGTCGTCTCTCGTCCATTCATATCCCCCTTTTAAAGACGAGAGATTGTAACCTGCACCACCTAAAATGCATATTGCACGTATCATTTTAGGTTACAATCTCTCGTCTTTAGCCAAAATAATACCACTTTCACCATTTTTTAGCAACGAAAAGGTTACAATCTCTCGTCTTTAAGCTACAAAAACTCGTCTTTAGGTTACAATCTCTCGTCTTTAGGTTACAATCTCTCGTCTTTAACACCCCAAAAAGGTTACAATCTCTCGTCTTTAGGTTACAATCTCTCGTCTTTAGGTGCCATGAGGCCAGTAATGACGGGGCCTCTCGTTGCCGAAAGCATTTAAAGCATTTATGCTTAAAAGCAAGCAAAGCAAGGGAAAGTTATCCACACCATGTGGATAACCAAAATTTTGCTTGCTTGCTTTTCCTTAAAACTTATTTTCACATATTGAGAATATCCCTTTTGGGAGATTGCACTGCCAATTTACGCTTAATTTGTTCTAACTGGTCACTAATAGCACTCCATTTGCTAGTATACTGGTCTTCAATCATCTCACTTATACATTTTGTTACCGTCTGATGCTGCAAATCAGCCATTTTCTCCAGCATTTCATACTTATCCATGGTAAGTACTAGGTGAATATGTTTCTTGCCCTTCTGAGGGCTGTCAGAGCGTTTCAGAGGTGGTATATCGTTTGGACTTTCCCCTTTTTCCTCACTAAGCCATTCTTTTGAAGATTTTTCATCTTCATGTACATTTTGTTCTTTTTGTATACTATGTACATCTTGTACAATATGTACATTTTGTTCATTATGTACATTTGTATTTGCTTTTTGAATCTCTAAATTTGCTTTCTTAGATGTTTGTGGCGCTAAAAAATTGTCTGCAGGGCTTAGAGATTTATCAATGGCAAAAGGATTTCGTTTTGTATCTATTTTCACCTGTTTTTTGGCCATTGTTATGCCTCCTTGGGAAAGAAAATTTCTTTTATCAAAGATTTATAGTCTTGAGCAACATTGGAATTACCAGCAGCCTTGAATATATTTTCACCAGATGCCTGAGTTTCTTTAATGGCTGTTCCTTCACGGATTTGTGTCTTAAATACTTCTGTGTTCATTTGTTTGGCTGCTGTAAGGAACATTTCATGAATTTCACGGGAAATTTTAGTACGAGCATTGAAACGTGTAAGTACTATGCCAGAGATTTTTAGGGATTTGTTGGCATGACCACGAGCTGACTGGATAGTGGAATAAAGTTGTGACACACCTTGTAAAGACAAAATATCTGCTTGAGCAGGAATAATTACAGAATCGGCTGCTACAATGGCCAAGGATGTTAAAGTTCCTAGTGCTGGAGGACAGTCAATGAATATATAATCGTATTTTTTCCGGAGATTACCTTCGGTTATTTTCTCTGCCAGCTTGAAAGGTCTTCCTATGGGGTCTGTTAACACGCTGTCAATGGAGGCAAGGTACATAGAAGCTGGTGCGATGTCATAATCTTCCATGGTTTGAATAACATCTGGGAAAGTAGATTTATCAGATAGTAATTCTAACATTGTAACAGCATCTTTATTTACTGCATCCGTAACAGCATCACAGAGAACAGATAGATTAGACTGGGGGTCTAAGTCTATTAAAAGCACTTTTTTCCCTTGGGCATGTAGGCCAGCAGCTAAACAGTGACAAGTGGTGGTTTTTCCAACACCGCCTTTTTGATTGGCTATTGCATAGATTTTTGTTGACATTATGTACACCTCACTAGAAAAAAGATAATATGTTCATTTGCCTTATTATAATAGAAAAATGTACATTTTTCAATACTCTTTTAAAATGTACATTTTGTACAGTATGTATATTTTGTTCATTTTATACAAAATATACATACTGTACACTTTATATAAAATGAACATTAGTATAATATATCATAAGTATAATTAAAATAAATAAAAGATATTATAATTTAATTTTTGAATATGGTATACTATTATCATAAAACAAAAGGATGTGATTATGTGAGAAAAGGTCATTATACGGCAGGAGATATTGAAGGATTGACGATAATCCCTGCGGATAAGAAAAATCATGTAGTCAAAACGGCTTATGGCAGAGTTGACGGTGTTCTCATTTTTAGTAATGGCTTTGATATAGAGATTGGTGAGCGAGAGGAAAAAATAATCTTTAATGGTTTGTTTGACCAATTTGAGGAGAAAATACCTGCAAAATATCAGATGGTAGCCGAGATAATACGAAAAAAAGCTAATGGTAGAGGTGGTAAACGCTTTGGAGCTGGACGGCCAAAAACTCTTAGTGTATATGAGGAGAAAAAGACCAGGTCTTTCAAGCTAACCAATTATGAATACATGAAGGTCAAGGAATATATATTGCAACTTAGAAAAAAGTAAACCTAAATCAAAATAGATGATTAAAGTATAATGAATTTTTTTTAAGATAATACTATGGTATAATCATAGGTAGGAAATGAGGTGCCATAATTTGAGCGATAAAGACGCGGTTACAAAGGATTATATAAAGCAGCCAGTACAGTTTGCTGACTTATTCAATGGTTTCTGCTTTGACGGTGAGGAAATCATTCACCCGGAAGACCTTCAAGAAATGGATACGACAGGTATTGTTCTTCCGTATGGTTCAGACGGTGCAACATTGCCGGAACAGAAAACCAGAGATGTCTTGAAAAGCCTGCTCAAAACGGATGGCAAAGCTGCTTATTGTATCTTGGGCGTAGAAAATCAAAGTGAAATACATAATGCTATGGCTGTTCGTAATATGCTGTATGATGCTATAACACTGGCAGGACAGGTAGAAAAAACAGCTCGCTCATACCGCAAAGCACATGATTATGGTGCTAATCAAAGGGAATTTCTAAGTGGATTCCATTTGGGAGATAAGGTATTACCTGTTATCACCATAGTATTACATTGGGGGACTGATGTGTGGGATGCTCCGCTATCGTTGCACGATATGTATCCTGCTGATATGAATCCCAAAATATTGAAGTATGCTGCAGACTATAAAGTAAATTTGGTATCACCGGCAACAATGACTGATGAGCAGCTGGATATTTTCAGGTCTGACCTACGAGAAGTGCTGAAGTTCATCAAGCACTCGGATAATAAAGAGGCGTTAATGGACTTGGTGAATCGTAACCATAAGTATCAAAATTTGGATAAATTAGCAGCGCAGGCAATAAGTGTATGTACCAATGTGGACTTTAAGGTACCAGACGGAGAGGAGTTGGTTGATGTGTGCAAGGCAATTGAAGATATAAAAGATGAGGGCAGAGATGAAGGTCGTGTTGAAGGTCGCGAGGAGGAGCGTCATAATACAGCAGTTCGCATGATTAAGGCCGGAAAACTTAGTCTGGAGGAAATTGCAGAATATCTTGCGTTACCGCTGGCCAACGTAAAAGAGATAAAAAAATCATTGATATAAAAATGAGGAAAACACAATAAGACATATATGTTTAAGTAAAAGGCAGGGAAATAGATCCCTGCCTTTTTATAATGATTGAAGTATACTTAATTCAAAGTATAATAATTTATATAATCCTATAGTCAAAACTTAAAAGTATTGACACTGCTAGGAGAATAACGTAAAATCAGGCTATGACAGTATATCAAAACTTATAGTCATAAAGATAAACATTGCCAACTCTGGAGTAAAAAAACGGCCAACTCTAGGAAAAATTTTATGCCAAAACGCCTAAAAATCATTGTCAATACTGATTATATAAGGGGAAAGCGTATGTTTTATGGATATGCTCGGGTTTCTACTCGGGGCCAGTTAAAGGGGAACAGTCTTGCAGAACAACGGCAGCAGCTTATGGATAGAGGCTGTGATGAAGTCATAGAGGAACAATACACCGGGACAACTACGGAGCGGCCCCAGCTGGATGCACTGCTGGCACGGCTCAATGTCGGCGATACACTGATGGTTACAAAGCTGGATAGGTTGGCAAGGTCTGCCACAGAAGGAGCCATTCTTATCAAGGAACTTACAGAAAAGGGGATCCGTGTCAATATCCTCAACATGGGGGCGGTGGATGAGCGGCCACAAGGCAGGCTCATGCTTCACATATTACTGGCCTTTGCAGAGTTTGAAAGGGATATGATTGTAGAACGGACACAGGCAGGAAAGGCTGTAGCCAAGACAAAGGCAGGATTTAGAGAAGGTCGGCCACCAATAGACAAGGCCCGAAAGAATGCTGCGGTTGATATGATTATAAATGGCGGAAAGTCATATAAGGAAGCCGCAGCTGCGGTAGGGATAAGTAAAAGCACATTGGTAAGAGCAGTTAGGGCATGGCGAGTTAACAACATCAATACCTATGCTTTTTATGCTAAGTAGCACTACAAGCCTATTCGTAATATGATTTAAGAACGCCTAAGCTATTGATATTATAGTGTTCGTTATTGATTCATAGTGTTTGCGCTTTTTCATATAACCTTTATCTTGTTGATTTTATGAAAATATTGTAATATATTCTATATATCTGTTATAATTGAGGAGACAAGATATGTATTTGTATCATGGTACATTAAGTATTCATTTGCATAGTATACTGGAATTTGGAATAGATATATCAAAAGGAAAGGTTTCTGTTGATTTTGGACAGGGATTCTATTTAACTAATGATTTTTCCCAAGCCGAAAAATGGGCAAAAGGGTTAGCAGAAACATATTCTAAAAAGATGGGGAAAAAATTCATTCCTGTGGTGTTAAAATACGAGGTAAATGAATCAAAGATGAATCAATTACTAAATGTGAAAGAATTTAGGACATCTGATGAAGAGTGGGCAAGGTTTGTAGTAGATAGTAGGCTACTACAAAGTCCTGAGGAATATGATTTAGTTATTGGTCCGCTGGCTGATAATAAAGTTCATACGCTTAAGAAGCGAATTGAATATGGAATTATAAGTTACGAAGAGGCTATCGAAGAAGTTCGTCAAAAAGTTCACGGAAACCAGTATGCGTTTCGAACGTCTAAGGCAATTGGTTTTCTGAAGAGAGGGCAGGTGATTTCATTATGAAAAAGTTCTCCGCTACTGAAATAAAGAAAATGTCTGACGATGAAATGTTTTTCTATTTCTTAAAGTTGGAGTTAATTGAGCAGTATTTAGTGACAGAACAAGAAGCTACCAAGTTGATTGAACTTGGTAATTTTGAACAGTTACTTGCATCTCCGAGCACAAGATCTGTTGTTGAACATTATGACGTTGAGTATTGGGCAGAAGATACTTATAATCAATACAAAAAAGAACTTCACTCTGATAATTATATAATTACAATAAATCACAAAATAAAACGTCCTCGTGGAAAACGCTTAGGAAAGTTAAATACTAAGGGGATGAAAGGCATAAAAGGTGCAAAGAAGAATATACAAATTGCAGCAATGGCATCGAGGAGAATGACGATTTGTTGACACCCTCTTAATGTTGTTGAACAATCTGCACGTTTCTTTGACAATCATTATGAGTAAAGCACTATTAAAGCCAAGGCTAAAAAATGCCTTGGTTTTAATAGTGCTTTATGTTATCTGATTTTTAGAATTTGCAGAATAGTGACATTATCTTATAAATATTTCTAAACTATTTAAACAGCTCTTCATAAATTCTTTCTAAAGATAATGCATTTTCATCATTATGAAAAATGTCATTGAATAACTCTGATTTCTTCATTTGCAAATCGTGCATTTTTTCTTCTATACTATCTTTTGTAATAAGGCGATATATAAAAACAGGTTTTTCTTGTCCTATCCTATATATTCGATTAGTTGCTTGTTCTTCAGCTGCTATATTCCACCAAGGCTCATATAGCAATACATATTGACAAGATACAAGATTTAACCCTACGCCACCGGCTTTTAAACTTATAAAAAATATTCCTTCATCAGATTTTTCAAATTCATCAACTAAACTTTGTCTATTAACAGTTGTACCATCAATATAAAACTGTGGCCATCCATATTTTTTTACCGCATTTCCAAGTTTCAATAATATTCTAGGAAATAAACTATATACAATTATTTTTTTGTTACTTTCCATTACAGTTGTCACAAATTCCAGAAATACTTTTTCTTTACAAGAATTAAGAATAGAATTTTGTTTCAATTCTATTGGTAATAGTTCAGGATCGTCACAAACCTCTCTTAAATACAGTAATCCTTTTAAAGCTATAGCATTATCAAATATTTGAAATCTAGTTCCTTTTGCTGATAACTCCTGCTTGATAGAATGCAATATTCTAGTATATAATTTTCTTTGATATTCATCCATCTCACAATAAATAATTTTTTCTGTTTTTGGGGGTAAATCTCTTAAGACTTCATTTTTTGATCGTCTTAGTATAAATGGTTTTATTAGCTTCCTAAGCCACTCATTATTTTTAAGTTTTTCCTGTATATTTGTGTCCGAATATTTACGCATAAATTGTCTATAGTGTCCTAAAAGCCCAGGATTAAGTAAATCCATTAATGACCATAATTCACTAAGGTTGTTTTCAATAGGTGTACCAGTCAATGCTAATTTAAATTTTGTTCTTATTTTTGCAATAGCTTTTCTACGTTGTGAAGTAATGTTTTTTACATAATGAGCTTCATCCAATATTAATACAGAAAACTCATATTTCATAAAAAAATCTAAATGATTCACAACTGTTTCATAAGTAGATATTAGTATTTTCTTTGAATCTACATTCAAATTTAATGAATAGTCAAATGAACCATATATCATAATTGGTTCTAATTTTGATGAAAACTTTGATATTTCATTTTTCCAATTTTCAATTACAATCTTAGGTACAATAACCAATCCAGAACTTTTTCTCTTATTTATACTCACTTCTAAAAAAGAAATGGCTTGAATCGTTTTTCCTAATCCCATATCGTCAGCTAAACAACAACCAAATCCACAATTAAATATTTGAAAAATCCAACTAACTCCATCTTTTTGATATGGTTTTAATATATTTTCCCATGTGTTTTCTAACTTATATTCATTTTCTTCATAGGATATTAGCTTACTCCAATAATCGTTAGGATTAATATCTAGTTTTTCAGCAATATTATTAATTAAGGAAATATCACCTTTTGATACTTCAATTTTTCCTTCATGGTTTATTTTCTTTTCTAGAGACAATATTTCTTTTGGCAAGAAAAAAATATTATTATCTACTTCTATATATTTATTAGATTTTATATGTTTCAATGCATCTGATAATAATAAATCATTATTATCTATATTTAATTTACCAGATATTGAGAACCAATCCATATTATAAGAAATATTCATAGAAACACTAGCATTGCTGACTTTTTTATGATTATCTCCCCAATATAATTGGTATCCTTTCTCTAATAATACGCTTACTAGCTTATAAAATTTTTTTGTTCGAGAAAATTTCCATTCATTTGCTACGCTTTTATGTACCCTGAGCGAAATTAATTCTTCTGTTATTCTTTCCTCATACTTTTTATTACGCCAGTATCCCTGTGCTTCCGCTACATGCTCTATATTAGAGTTGGATGCTATTTCGATATTGCCATATTTAAAGTATAACTTACCTCTAATAGTCATCTTGTTTTCTTCTAGATACAATATCGGTATTACACTATTCTCTTTATATATTTGTTGTAATTCATTGCTTTTTTCTTTATTAAAACATCTATTACTTACAACTAATAAAAATTTTTTTTCATCGTAAATAATACATTCTTCTTTCATATTATCATCTATCAAAACATCGCTAATATAGTGTAGCCTTTTATCCTTTGCTCTATAATATATAGCGTTACTGTGATTTTTTATATCTCTAACAATATCTTCAATTATCAATTTACTTAATAAATATTTATTTTTTCCTATTTGAACCACATTATTCATTTTGTTGATATATGACAATACATCCTTAAATTCCTCGCTCAATACTTCTATTTTTCTTAGTTGCCCAGAATGAAAACCTTTTTTTGTATATTTATTCCATCCTTTAAAAATTTCTAAAAAGAAATTATCTTCTTCATTTGATAGAGCATAAATGAGTTCGGATTTCATCTGTACCATGATTGTCTCCTTATTAATCAATAATAAAATAATTTGTTTGCTTTTATCATATTAATATAAAATCTATTTTTGTAATCTTCATCACAAAAATCTATCCTTGCGAATTCATTATTAATAGACATATTTGTATTAATTTCTTTATTTACTAGTTCTGTAAAATGTCTTACCCTGCATCCTCCTCCACATAGATACTTCAATGGGCAATCTCTACAAGGAATCAGATTATTAACACTTGATAAAGCTCTAGCCTTTTTTGATATATCCAATATATTACTTAATTTATTGTTTCTTATATTGCCCTGTCTGGCACATTTTGAAGTTAAGTTACAGAAAAAGATATCACCATTAGATGCAATACTCAATCCACCATATCCACAGTTTTCTATTATGCAATGATATCTATGATCAAGAGCAAATCCCTTATAGTCTGCAAACTGCGGAAAACTATCTTTTATCTTTCTAACTGATTTCTTATAAATCATGTTTTCTTTTTCAGTTGGAGTAATGTCTCGACCACTCATTAATTCTGTGTTAATTTTTACAAAAAAAGGATAATCAGTCCATCTTCTAAGCATGTCTTCTATAAATTTAATATAATTGTGTTCTTTATTTATCAAAGTATCTTGTAGTGGAGTAATAGCAACCGTTGTTCTAACATTCTTCTTTAAGAGTTTCTCTACTGTATTTTTGGCTATATTAAATCCATCAATTCCTCTTACTGACATATACGTTTTATCATCATACCCATCAATACTTATTTGAACCTCATCTAAAAAAGGATAAATATTTTCTATCATGCTATCTGTCCACAAAATTCCGTTACTTAAAATTCCTGTGGATAAATCTAATGATTTAGCTTCTCTTACAATTTCAACTAAATCATCTCGTAAAGTTGCTTCTCCGCCAGTAAACATAATAGCTTTACCACCACATTCGGCAAATTCTTTTAATATTTTTTTTATCTCACTTGTATTAAGTTCATTCTCATTAGCTTCACCAGCTAGCATATAACAATGATGACATCTTAAATTACATTTATTTGTTAAATAAATATACATTCCATCTTCTGGTGGTTTTGTAACAGTTAAATCCTCAAAATGCTTAGCTTCTAATTCACGTAAAACATTGAAAATCGATTTCCTATCTCCAGAAAATTTATCTAATGTTTCTTTAATGGTATTACCAGCTGCTAAAAAATTATAAATTGATAATTCTGTGTCATCATTTAATAGTAACCAACATGCAGTATCAACGGATAGAATAATTTTATATTCTTTTATATCTTTAATAAAAATATTTTTAGGCATATTATACTTTTTTAAAAGGTTCAATTCTTTTTTATTCATTTACTAATACATCTCCTAAAAAAGACGTGGCAGAGACATAAAAAAGTCTCTGCCACGTCTCTGTTAAATCCAAAAGTTAGTTTTCGTTTGCACTGCAGCTTTTGAAGCAATACATAGCAGTAACACGGGAATCATCCTCTACGACTTCTTCTTCCCATTCTACAACAATTTTCTCCTGCTCTTTCATGGTTCTGATATCTCCTTTCATATACATACAGCACAGTACATATTTTCCTATATACCATACTTGTAGATTTCTACATCTTTGGGCGATTTCCTGCAAACACCAACACAAAAATTATATTTATTGAGTTTTGTTCTAATTTACATACTTTTCTATATATTATGAATTTAATCGTTAGGAAAAAGACGGGGTAAGGGTATAGATTTGAAGGAGATATACGCCCGCAGTAAGCAGAGCGAGAGGCAGACTGCGGGTATATGTTCTCTTGGGAAGCTGAGGTGTCCGATAAGAGCAGTAAGCTGTTTATCGTCGACTAATGACTGCTGACAGTAAAAGCAAACCAATGAAGTTCGACAGAATAAAGCGCTCTTAATGCTCAATGAAAAAGCAGGGAATGGAGCCCTGTTTTTTCATTGAGCATTTTTATTACGCTGCTCCCAGATGTACTTGTTCTGATTATCCCACGCCTCATGAAACTCCTTCATGTCCCACGGCGTAAAATTGGCTCCCGGTATAGTCTGGTTATACTGGATAACATCTACATGGTCATGCAGGTAGTCCAACTCCTTATGAATATCCTTTATGCCATATATCCAGTACATAATAAAGCATGTAATCAGGATATACCAAATCCCCGAAACCAAACCTCTAAATATGGTTACTTTCAAGTCTTCATTCCCTATTTCCCGGACTTGCTTTGCTGCTACCTTCCCGGCAGCGCTAAGCTCTTGACTAAGTTCAGCAGCCTTTTCCCGGAGTGGCGCAAAGACACCAGCTCCTTCCTGCTGGATGCCTTTTAGTTCCTCGGCAATAATGTTTCTGACCTGCTCCTTGGTTAAGCTGTCTTGGCTGGATGCGGAGACTTCCTGCAGGTCAATCATCAGGCGGTCACATTTATCCGACAGGTTCCCTATGGCGACCGTTGTGCCCTGCAGGGCTTTGGTCAGTTCATTTATGCTGTTATTTATGCGCACAAGGTCGCCCCGCTGGGCTTCCTGCTCTTGTTTCATTGCTGCGA
>Ga0256405_10011379_pt1 | contig 11389 bp, 6 predicted proteins | sample RumenRJG_02DNA_FD_189096 | JGI IMG/M metagenome (GOLD analysis project Ga0256405, IMG submission 189096) | Bovine rumen microbial communities from Lethbridge, Alberta, Canada - RJG_02 | ecosystem: Host-associated > Mammals > Digestive system > Stomach > Rumen | place: Canada: Alberta | collected...
AACTCGTTGTAGCTCAGTATTGTTGGGGTGATGTTGTTGTTCTGCAGTGTCTTTGCTGCATATTTTCCCAGCACCACAATCCGCTCCGGGTCTGCCTGGTTAAGGATGATGAGCAGGTTGGTGTCGGATGAAAGAGGGTTGTAGTTTTCTGTAAGGATGCTGCCATACAGGATGATTGACTTCAGGTTGTCACCGAAGGCGGTCTTGGCCTGCATCACAAAGTCTTTTTCTACAGAATTGATTCTATCTTCTTCAATACTCATATTGTCTCCATAATAAACTTATCAAAAAAATGGCAGAAAAACAATAATGATTATGTTATAATGAATGAATAGTATTGAGCTATGTTTGAAGAAAAACTGTATCACAAGAAAATGAATCCTCAGAAACTTAAAGATTATGGCTTTACAAAAAATGGTGCGGCGTACGAGTACAGAACATCGATTTTAGAAGGTAGTTTTGCCCTGTTGATTACCATTTCACAGGATGGGGCGATAGGCACCAGGCTCGTGGAGCAGCCGTCTGGAGAGGAATATGTTCTGTACAAGACAGATGCTGCGGGCTCTTTTGTAGGCAAGGTAAGATGTGCCATCAGTGATGTGATAGAAGATATTGCCCGGAAATGCTTTGATAACGCTGTTTTCAAAAGCCCTCAGGCCGAGGCGGTCATAGAATATATACGCAAGAAATATGGTGATGAGTTGGAATTTCTATGGGATAAGCTTCCCGATGCAGCTATATGGCGGCGAAAAGAGACTAATAAATGGTATGGTATTATTATGACGATATCGGCCAAGCGTCTGGGCCTTGATTATGACTCCCAGGTTGAGGTCATGGATCTGCACATCGATCCTGATAAAATGGCTGACCTGCTTAAAAATCCAAACTATCTTCCCGGTTACCATATGAACAAAAAGCATTGGTTCACTGTAATCCTTGATGGCTCAGTGAACAACAATGAGCTTTTCAGCCACATAGACGAAAGCTACACCTTGGCAAAAAAGAAATAGTATTACTTGTGCTGGTTCAGGTAGTTCACTAACTGGCGCGGTGTGTGCAGGTTGAACACATCCTCGAAGGAGATGCCGGTTATATTGCACTCCGCTATTGCCTCGGCCACCGCGATGGAGTCGGCACCCAGCTGTACAAAGTCATCGTCCATGCCGTAAGGCTCAATATTCAGTACACGGCCGAAGCTGCGGCACAGCGCTTTTTCCAGAGCGGTGGCCGGCGCGGCGTAAGGGGCCCGGTACTGGGCAAAATCTGGCTCCGGCAGGGCGTTGAAGTCCAGCTTTCCGCTGGCAGCCAAAGGTACCTTTTCCAGGTGTATGAAGAATGCAGGAATCATATATTCAGGCAGCTTGGTCTCCAGTTCCTGCCGGAGCTGGTTGGCATCGAAACCGGCCGGGCCGGTGTAGTAGGCGCAGATGAATGTGGTGTGCTCCTTCTCGAAGCCCTTTACGGCGCACCAGGCTGAGTTATCTGTCTTTTTGAGCACCGCCAGGATTTCTGATGGCTCCACTCTGTTGCCGTTGATCTTGATCATGAAATCCATCCGCCCAAGGTGCATTATATTGCCGTCCGGCAGCTTTTTACCCAGGTCCCCGGTATGGAAAAGCCCGTCACGGAACTTCTCCTTATTCATCTCGGGCAGGTTGATATAGCCTTTGACGCATGGGTTTTTTATGCATATTTCCCCCTCTTCGCCGTCCGGCACCTCCTTGCCGTCATCGCCTATGATATAGAGCATATCAGGCAGGGTCGGCAGTCCGATAGGGGCAGCACCTCTCCTTCCGTCGATAGGGAATATAGTGACCAGGTATCCCATCTCTCCCATGGTGAAAAGGTTGTAGATCGGGATAGGAAGGGCATCCACATCAGTAGCCACCTCGCCTCCTATGTAAATCTGCTTGAGGTAGGTGTTGACCTTTCGGTATGCCTTCAGCAGGGAAGGGGTCATGAAGGTACCCTCTATTTTGTTATCCTCCAGATAGTTGTAGAGAAGATGAGGTGTCTTAACAGTATTGTAGTCCAGCACAAATATAGTGCCACCATAATATGTGATGATGGTGGAAATCTCAAAAGCTACAAAGTTGAGGGGGAATATGACGCCGAAGTTGGGACCGTGGGAAAGGAGGTATTCTCCTTTATAGTTGAATGCCTCAAGGTTTCTCTCCAGGAAGCTTCTCAGGTGAACAGCCCCTTTCGGTTTTCCGGTGGTGCCAGAGGTATAAATGGCACACAGCGGATCATCTGGCTCTGTCCCGGCCCAGCCGTCAAAGCTCTTCTGCCGGATAACCTCGTCCCAGTTCTGCTGGCTCAGCGTGAGCTTGCAGCTGCAGTCTTTCTCAATGAACTGTGCCCGTGCTGCCGGTGCGCTGGCCTCCAGAACCACAAATGCGGCTCCAGCCCTTATTATTCCCAGTGCGGCCACATAAATCATGGCACCTCTGGGCAGGTTGATGAACACAAAATCACCACGGCCTATCCCTTTGGAACGCAGATATGTGACAACCTGACCGGTAAGCCTGTCCACATCGGCATATGTAAGCCGGTTTCCAAGCTGATCTACGAGACAAAGCTTGTCGGGTATCGTCATCATCTGTTTTGCTATCTGCTGGCAGAATGGGGTCATTTTGTATTCTCCTTTTTTTTAATATATCAGATTTAAAAGCAATAAGAAATAGAAAAAAACATCATATAAAAGATTTATGAACATCATTTATTTTGCAGAGAAGAACTTAACAAAATCCGCTTATCATCTATTGTCTAAACTCATTTGTAATAGTATAATTTTACAATAACAATAAATGGTCAAAGAGGAGCGTTATGGCTATTAGACAATTTAAAAAGGTAATGTCTGCCAACAGAGGCGAGATTGCCATAAGAACTTTCAGAGCTTGTGGTGAACTTGGACTTAAGACAGTTGCTATTTACTCCAACGAGGACCGGCTGTCCCTTTACAGGACTAAAGCTGACGAATCCTACCTCGTAGGAAAGGGAAAGAGCCCTATTGATGCTTATCTTGGAATTGATGAGATCATAGAGCTTGCGCTTAAGAAGAATGTTGATGCTATCCATCCTGGTTACGGTTTCCTTTCCGAGAACCCGGAGTTCTCCCAGAGATGCGAAGAGGCAGGAATTGTATTTATCGGACCTACCGCAGAACAGCAGAGAACCCTTGGCGATAAGATTGCAGCCAGACAGGCAGCTATCAAGGCCGGCGTTCCAGTTGTACCGGGAACAGACTTCCCTATCGAGAAGACCGAGGATGCCCTTAAGTTTGCAAAGGGCTGCGGATACCCAATCATAGTAAAGGCTGCTGCCGGCGGTGGTGGTCGTGGTATGAGAGTTGCCAACAACCAGCAGGAGCTGCTTGAAGGTATTGCCGCAGCAAAGAGCGAGGCTCAGGCTGCATTCGGCGACGGCACAGTGTTCCTTGAGAAATATCTTGAGCGGCCAAAGCACATTGAGATTCAGATCATGGGAGATAACTATGGAAATATTGTCCACTTCTTCGAGCGCGACTGTTCCATCCAGAGAAGACACCAGAAAGTTATCGAGTTTGCTCCATCCCTGGCTATCTCCGACGAGCTGCGGGACAAGCTGTGCAAGAACGCTATCAAGATTGCAAGCCAGGTAAAGTACCGCAATGCAGGTACAGTTGAGTTCCTGGTGGATAAGAACGAAAACTTCTACTTTATAGAGATGAACCCACGGCTCCAGGTTGAGCATACTGTCACAGAGCTCATCACAGGCTGGGACCTGGTTCGGACACAGATTCTGGTTGCAGAAGGCTACAAGCTGACAGATCCAGAGATAGGAATCTTCAATCAGGACTGCATAACAAAGCGCGGTTATGCTATCCAGTGCCGTGTAACCACCGAGGATCCGGAGAACGACTTCGCTCCAGATATGGGAACTATCAAATCCTATAAGTCTCCTGCCGGATATGGTGTCAGACTGGATGCTGGTAACGTATTCACCGGTGCTGCAATCACCGGAGCTTACGACTCACTGCTGGTAAAGGTCTCAACCCACGCTCTTACCTTCAAGAATGCAGCTACTGTAATGAAGAGAGCTCTGGGCGAGTTCAAGATCAGAGGTGTCAAGACCAACATACCGTTCCTTGAGAACGTGGTCACCAACGATATCTTCCTGGAAGGAAAATGCGACACATCCTTCATCCAGGATCATCCTGAGCTTAAGATTGTCAAGAAGTACCGGGACAGAGCTACCCGCCTTATGAATTTCCTGGCAACCACCATTGTAAACGGAAACGAGATTGTAAAGACTCACAGAAAGGCAACTGAGTTCAGAGAGCCTCCAATACCAGAGCTTAACAAGATCAATCCTCCACAGAGCGGAACCAAGCAGCTGCTGGACGAGATGGGACCTGAGAAATTCTCCAAATGGATCCTGGACCAGAAGAAGCTTCTTATCACCGATACAACAATGCGTGACGCACACCAGTCACTGCTGGCAACACGGTTCAGAACTTACGACCTTACACGGATTGCAGATGCAACTGCATATCTGGCACCAAACCTGTTCTCTATGGAGATGTGGGGTGGAGCTACCTTCGACGTTGCTCTCCGGTTCCTTAAGGAATGTCCATGGGCACGGCTTGAGAAGCTTAGAGCCGCAGTTCCGAACATCCTGTTCCAGATGCTCTTAAGATCTTCCAACGCAGTAGGATATACAAACTATCCTGACAACGTTATCTACAAGTTTGTAGATGAAGCTGCAAAAGGCGGAATCGACCTGTTCAGAGTATTCGACTGTCTCAACAACACAAAGGGTCTTTCAGTTCCTGTGGATGCAGTCCTCAAGACTGGAAAGCTCTGCGAGGCAACCATGTGCTACACCGGTGATATCGACGATCCAAAGCGGGATAAATATGGCCTTAAGTACTATGTAAGCGTCGCAAAAGAGCTGGAGAGAATGGGAACCCACATCCTGGGTATCAAGGATATGGCTGGTCTTATCAAACCTTATGCCGCAACAAAGCTTATCAAGACACTCAAGGAAGAGATCGGTATTCCTATCCAGCTGCATACACACGACACATCTGGAAACGGAGTTGCAACACTGCTCCGGGCTGCCGATGCTGGCGTAGATATTGTAGACACAGCAATCTCTGCTGTTTCCGGCGTAACATCACAGCCAAGCTTGAACGCAGTTGTAGCTGCTCTTGCAGGTCAGGAGAGAGACACCGGTATCGATATCAACGGACTCAACCCACTGGCTAACTACTGGGAAGTTGTCCGCACATACTACTCTGGATTCGAGAGTGACCTTAAGACAGGTACAGCCGAAGTTTACTACAACGAGATTCCTGGCGGACAGTACTCCAACTTCAAGCCGCAGGTTGCAGGTCTCGGCCTGATTGACAAGTGGGAAGAGTGCAAGAAGATGTACCATGATGTCAACGATCTGTTCGGCGATGTCATCAAGGTTACACCATCCTCCAAGATTGTCGCAGATATGGCAATGTTCCTGGTTCAGAACAATCTGACCACCAAGGACGTTATTGCAAAGGCTGACGAGCTTACATTCCCACAGTCTGTAATCGACTTTATGAAGGGAATGGTGGGACAGCCATACCAGGGATTCCCGAAGGATGTACAGAAGGCAATCCTTAAGGGCGAGGAGCCTATCGACTGCCGCCCAGGCGAACTTCTGGAGCCTATTGACCTGGATGCAACCAAGAAGACAGTTGAGGATGCTATTGAGCGGCCGATTGACGACCAGCAGCTTATGTCCTATGTAATGTATCCACATGTATACATGGACTACATCAAGCACAGAAAGGCCTGCTTCGATGTCTCCCTGCTTCCTACACCAGTATTCCTGTATGGTCTTGAGCCCGGTCAGGAGATCACTGTATGTCTGGACGAGGGAAAGACACTTATCATAAAGCTTATCTCTGTTGGAAGCCTCCGCTCCGATGGAACAAGAACTGTATACTTCGAGCTCAACGGACTCCAGAGAACTGTATCTGTACGGGATAACTCAGCACAGACCACAGTCAAGGAGAGAGTGAAGGCTGACAAGTTCAACAAGCACCAGATCGGTGCTCCAATGCCTGGCAAGATCTTCAAGATTGTTGCTAAACCAGGCGAGGATGTTAAGGCTGGCGATGTAGTCATCGTAACCGAGGCTATGAAGATGGAGACCAATATCAAGGCTCCTATCGACGGCAAGGTTAAAGAGGTTCTTTACGATGTCGGAGAGGCTATCGAGAAGGATGACCTGCTGGTTGTCCTTGAGTGATTGATCACTCCTGCTGACAACCAAAAAAGGCGGTGCTTCCGGGCACCGCCTTTTTTTTGTTCAGAATTTGTAGCTGAAGTGGAGGGCGAACTCGAAGTCGTTGATAGTTTCGCCAGATACATTCCCGAAGTTGTCAATGTTGATGTAGTACATATCGCCGCCCACGCTGAAATGCCTGCTCAGGACTTTGTCTGCGTGCAGACCTATGTCCAGCTCCCGCTCCACAGTTCCAGTGGGGGTAGTCTTCTTATCAGTATGGTAAGAAGTTATCTCTGACAGGGATGTATTCTTCTCCCCAAGGTATTTCAATGTTATGTCAGCCTTGAGCATCAGGTCGGAAGGAATGCGGTATTCGCCGGCAAGGTAACCTACTACAGCATCAGGGCCGTAGCGGTATCCAGTGGCTTTGTCCAGATACAGGTAGCCGTCATCAAGATAGGACCAGTAACGGCGCCGTACAGTGAAGCGGGTAAGTGGATGCCATCTGTTATATAAGTAAGGATCGGTGTAGGCACCTTCCAAGGTCAGTTTTACAATGCCGTCGCCAGCAGGGAAAAGATATCTGGTACCAAGCATGTATCCAAGGGCTGTAGGACGGGCAGATTCACTGTTCTCTATGGAGAGCTTCATCTCGTCCATGGCTACCTGGGCATAGAGGTCAAAGCCGCGGAAAATTGCATAATCTGCCTCTAAGGAGAAGATCACGTTGCTGTATTCCGGAGCAAAGACACTGTGGAAAATGGATACAGGGTTCATGTTGCCGAACTCAGGATATTTGTTTCCGAATATGATTCCCTCGGTGGCAGCCATGGTGAACTTGTCAGTTATGCGGGCCTCAAGGCGGTGGGCAAGGAAAGCCTTATACCGTTCACGGAAGTTCTCGTAGTTGCCCTGCACAAGTCCATCCCCCTGTTCTCTTTTATCAAACTCTTTCTCTTCCGGGGTGAGATATGATTCAAGGCCTGCATAGACGAAAGAGAATTTCAGAACCTTCCAGTAGGTGGTGAACTTTATAAAGTTATACCAGTCGGCCCAGTCGGAAAGAACCATGTTGCCGGTCTCGCCGTTTCCCCAGCTTATCTTGTCGCGGCCCATCTGCACATTCCAGTTGCGCCCTCCCACGGACATGAAAGCGCGGTAAGGGATACTCGGGTCTATATACTTGATGTTCTCAGGGATATTAGAATAGTCATAATCGCTGTCATAGAGGACATCATGAGCCTCTCTTATGGAAAGATCCACATCTATATACATGTGATCCCAGAGCCAGAACTCAAAGGGAATATCAAAGAGAGGCAGCCGCTCCTCGTAGCCATGGACCCATTCCTTGCGGTCATCATTGGTCTTGAAGAAACCCTCAAGATTGACTGTGCCGCTTATGGAGGCAAAGGCTTTCTCCTCCTTGCCGAAGAGGAGTTTCTTGGAAAGCTTCTTCTGGATATTCTCGTAAGCCAGCTTTGCCGGACCTGTAAGCTTCTCAGGCTGCAGCTTGGAGAGTATATGATCTATCTCATCCTCGCTCCAGGGACGGGCATAGGAAGGGGGTGCAAAGCCGTTCATCATATAGAGGGCATCTATATCCTGATAGACTTCGCTGTCCAGAGCTATGATCCGCTGCCTGTTGCTGGTCTCTGCACCGCAGGGAAGTATGCAGAGCGCTAATAATATCAGTAGGCCTGCCATTTTGCGCCAAGCGCCAGGATTCCTCTCCATTTGTCCTCTCCTTCTATGCTGTCTTTATTCATGGTGTAATCTATTGTCAATGAGCCGAAGAACTTGATGCCATAATATGGGATTCTGTATTCTCCATGAAGTGTCCAGTCCAGGTTCCGCTCTTTTACAATGCCGCTTATGCCATGGTCAAGGAAGTTATAGTTGTCATCCCAGTCCGAGTATGCCCCGCCGATATCCCAGCCGATTCCAGGATCGTGGGCATGGGTGTTGATGTTTCCGTATCCGTGTTCAATAAACCAGAAAGAAAGGCCATATGCCAGGTTGGGAGTCTGGTTGTAGGTCACATCTATATAAGCCATCTGGGAGTTAGGAGGCAGGAAGTGACCAAGGTTTGATCCGTAGTGGGAATAGCTGTTGCGCTTGTCTCCCGAGAAAAGCTTGTGGGTATACATCCAATGGGAAAGATAAGTGTATTCCATGGTCAGGTCAAACTTGGGCAGCACATCATAGATTTTGTATCCGACAGTTGCTGCTCCGATATTGTGGAAATAGTTTATGTTCATAGCCTCATCGAAGTCCCAGTCATCCAGGAAGAGGGAGAAGTAGAGCTTCATCTGCCAGAACCGGAAGGTAAAGTCCATTCCTCCGAACTTGTTGTCCTTGTCGCCTCCGGAAACCTCGCTTATGTAATAAAGGGAGAAAGGATTGATATATGCCAGGGCAAACCGCTGGGAGTATACTACAGTCTCATAGATTGAGAACTTGAACCAGCTCCAGGGCTGATATTCAAATCTGTGGGAAGAGATCAGCTTGTCCTGATCCTCGGTGGCACCCCAGGCCTCGTTGTCTCTGATGAAGCCTGTCATCCAGCTGTAGTACATCTTTTTCCCTATAGGAATGTCGTAGAATATATAGTCATAGGGCTTGGATGTTCTGGAAAGAGAAAGGGATGCCAGCTCTCCAGGACCCCAGTTAAGGGAGTTCCGGCCTACAGAGATGTGGGAAGGTCCTACGTTCACAGATACCTGGCTCACCTGATCCATGCGGATGGAGAATTCGGTATCTCCCAGGCTGTGGATTGCATCATGGTTGAACCCTTTGTCTCCTGTGTCCAGATTGTATGTGTACATATTGAAGTCCGGGTAATGCGGATAGTTGTACTGCCTGCATGGGAAGTCCTCCCAGGTGTCCAGAACTCCGTAGATGTCTGACCTGAGCCCCAGGAATACGTTGTCTCCAAGGTAGAGATCCAGCATGAATTCACTTCCCAGATTTGCAGAGGTGTCTTTCATCTTTGCAACATTTGTATTCACTCCGATATGGGGCGCCAGATTGGCATCGGCACCGAACTTTCCGGCCTGATGATGGAACAGGTTGAACTTGTCTCCCTGAAGCCGCTTCATATAGTGCTCCAGCTCCTGAACCTCCCGTTCTGTGAATTTCTCGGGATGCTCCATATAAAGAGCCCGCACCTCGTTGAGGTACCCCATAGCCCGCTTTTCTGTATAGGGCTTCACATCCGGCAGATTGTAGATCCAGCCCTTGGAATAGCATTTGTCCAGAAAGGTGTAGATAGGGTCGTCATACACAAGGTTCTTGGTGGTCTGGGCTCCCAGAGGCAGCACCACCAGCAGGCCCAGCAATATGAAAATCAGCTTTCTCATAAAATTCCTCTGATTTTATCCATGGCAGATTTGACTGCCTGGTCCATGTTGTAATATTTATATTCTGCAAGGCGTCCTGTAAAGATGAACTTTCCTGTCGCCTCAAGAGCTTTAACCTCTTCCATGTACTTGGCCCGCTTCTCCATATTCTCCTTGGTCATGACCACATAATAGGGATGCCCTTTCTGCTTCGGGTATTCCATACATATCACAGTCTTGTCCGATTTCTCGCCGGTCATGTGCTTGAACTCTGTTATCCTGGTGAAGTCGTAGTCGTTAGGATAGTTGACCACTGGAGCCTCCTGATAGAACTCCTTGTCGATGGTCTTGAACTGGATATCAACGGAACGGTACTCCAGGTTGCCATACTTGTATTCAAAGAACTGGTCCAGGGCTCCTGTGTAAACTGTGATTCCATTCTCCGGATCAAACAGGGAGCTTAAGTCTTCCTTTATCTGGAAATAGTCGCAGCCTGTCATAAGGGTGATGTCGGGGTGATCCAGCATCTTCTCTGCCATCTTTGTATAGCCGCCTATAGGCATGCCCTGGTATTTGTCGGCAAAGTAGCGGTTGTCCCGGTTTGAGCGCACCGGAATCCGGGCTGCCACATCAGCTGAAAGCTCCTTGGGGTCCCGTTCCCACTGTTTTATGGTGTAGTTCTTGAAGAAAAGCTCGTAGAGCCTCTCTCCTACCTGACATACCACTGCATCCTGGAAATTTTCGGCAGGCACATTGAAGTCAGAGTTCTTGACCTCCTGTGCCAGGAAGTCCTTTACATCATGGGTGGTGATATTTTCGCCGAACACCATGTTCAGGGTATCTCTGTTGATAGGGAAGGGAACTGTCATACCATGGACATAGCTGAGCACCCGGTGTTGGAACAGCCTGAACTTGGTGAACCGGGAAAGGAAGTCCCATACCTCTTTGTGGACTGTGTGGAAGATATGTGGTCCGTGGGTATGGACTGTGATTCCTGCATCAGAAAGGTAGTCGTGGCAGTTTCCTGCAATATTCCGTCCCTTCTCTATGACCAGCACTTTTTTACCAGACTCTGCCAAAAGACGCGCTGCAGTGCAGCCGGAAAGACCTGCACCAATCACCAGACAATCATATTTCATCATATCCTCCTATGCTCAATATGGAAGGGATGGTCCTGATGCTCTTGAGAGCTTTCTTCAGATCCTCCTTCCGGTCAATTTCTATTGTCATAAACCCATCTATCTTATCAGAACCAGACTCCTGGAGCTGACCATCTATTATGTGACCCCGGTACTTCTTTATAGCATTCTCCACCTCGGCGAACAGGTCCTGGGTGGGGCGTGCCGTAAACTTATACCGCTTCACGTACTTGGATGACACTGTGGCCCATTCCACATTCACCATCCGTAAGTTTATCTCTTTTATGTTCTTTAAATTCGGGCAGTCCTTCCTGTGCACAATTATACCACGCCCCACCGACACATAGCCTACAATATCGTCGCCCACTGCCGGATTGCAGCACTTGGCCATGGATATCATCATGTTCTTCTCGCCGCCCACCTTCAGCGTCACCCGGTCCTTGTCTATAACTTCCCGGACCATGTTCTTTATGTCATCCGGCAGTGTCACTGTAGGTAGCTTCTTCTGGGCTGCAGGGGCAGGGGCTGAGGAAGGTGCAGGCTCTTTATCCACAACAATGACATTCCGTCCTATATGGAGGTGCCTGTTCTTGTTGAGCCATGCCCTTATACGTGAGCGGGCCCTTGCAGTCTTTACTTCCCGGAGCCAGTGGAGGT
>Ga0256405_10011380_pt1 | contig 11389 bp, 9 predicted proteins | sample RumenRJG_02DNA_FD_189096 | JGI IMG/M metagenome (GOLD analysis project Ga0256405, IMG submission 189096) | Bovine rumen microbial communities from Lethbridge, Alberta, Canada - RJG_02 | ecosystem: Host-associated > Mammals > Digestive system > Stomach > Rumen | place: Canada: Alberta | collected...
AAATAAGATCCGCAAGAGTGACCTTCGCCGGTCGCTCGGCATGGTTCTTCAGGATACACATCTGTTTACGGGAACCGTCATGGAAAATATTCGCTACGGAAAGCTTGACGCGACGGATAAAGAAGTCATCGCGGCCGCGAAGCTGGCCGGCGCCGACGGGTTTATCCGCCAGCTGAAGGACGGTTACCAGACGAAACTGACCGGAGACGGCGGTAATCTGTCCCAGGGCCAGCGGCAGCTGCTGTCGATCGCGAGGGCGGCGATCGCTGATCCCCCCGCGCTGATCCTGGATGAAGCGACCAGCTCCATCGATACCAGGACAGAACGAATCGTATCGGAAGGAATGGATGCCCTCATGAAAGGCCGCACAACCTTTGTGATCGCGCACAGACTGTCCACTGTCCGCAATGCGGACTGCATCATGGTTCTGGAACAGGGACGGATCATCGAGCGGGGAACACACGACCAGCTGATCGATATGAAGGGAAAGTATTATCAGCTGTATACGGGTAATCAGATCACAGCGTGATGTGATATACTGGCTGTAGATGAACTGCCGGTCATCCGGCCGGATGAAGATGAGATATCAGCAGCGGAGGTTTTGGTATGGGATTCAGTGATCTTGGGAAAAAACTGTCGAAGCTGGGACAGGACACAAAGAATGGCGTTCAGAAAGTGAGCGATTCGGTGTCCATTTCCAACAGGATATCTGCGGAGAAGAAGTCTCTGGAGCGGCTGTTCGCTGCAATCGGGGAAACTGTCTATAAAGAGAGCCCGGACGTTCCAAAGGAAGGTCTTGAGGATGAATGGGCAGCTGTAAAGGTCGCGTATGCCAATATCGCGTCTCTGGGCGAACAGCTTGATCATGTGAAGGGTATCATCTATTGTCCGAACTGCGGCAGGCCTGCAGACAAGGGAGACAAGTTCTGCGCGAAATGCGGATTCCGCCTGGACAATCTGCAGGAAACACTGGGCGGCAAGATGGCACAGGATATCAAAGAGGCCGGTCGTGAAGTCGGGAAACTTGCAGAAGGCGCCGCAGACAAGACCGGGGAGATGGTCGGAGGTGCGGCTGCCGATACGCGTAATTTCTTCGCCAGGCTGAAAGACAATGCCTCCAGGTTTGCGAAGAATGCGGGCGAGAAGATGAAGTCAAAAGTGACGTCGGAAGACGTAGAGATGGATGACTTCGGCAGACATGCCATGGAAGAAGCCGAAGAGGCAGCGGCAGCAGCTGCTGCGGAAGCTGCGGAAGAGATGACCGGAGCTTTGGCAGATGCCGCGGAAGAGGTCAGTGAAGCGGGCGAGGCTGCCTTTGAATCTTCTGAGGATATGAACGAAGAAGAGAGCGTTGCCGGATCTTCGGAAGAGCTGGACGAAGCAGAGGAAAGCGCTGACGGTTCTGCTGAAGAGATGGATGGAAGCGACACAGAAGAAGCTTCAGGAACAGAAGAGGAAGAGATCCCTAAAGAAACAGAAGAGGATCCGTATAAGGATGAGTACAGGGCTGTGGACGCCATGTTCAGCGAAGCTGAGGAAGATTCCCCGGCGGACAGAGCGGTGCCGGCAGAGCCCGCAGCTCCCGCGGATGCGGAAAATGAACTTTGATAACAGACAGAGGGAGCAGACATCATGAGTAAAAAAGTATATCGAATATTTATCATCAATCCGGGCTCCACATCGACGAAGCTCTCGCTGTTTGAGAACAGGAAGAATATATTCACCACCGATGTTTTTCACGACTCATCGGTGCTTCTGACATTTCCTACGATCAACGACCAGCTCGAATACCGGATGAAGGTCATCCATGAGTTTCTCGAGGAGGACCATATTGACCTGACAGGGATCGATGCAGTTGTCGGAAGAGGAGGCGGATGCTACGCGGTTCCGGGCGGGATCTATGAAGTCGATGAGAGGCTGCTTGAGGACACACGTGCAGTCAAGGGAGGCCTGTACCATGCTTCCATGCTCGGAGTCCAGATGGCGTCCGAGATCCATAAGAAGTATGGCGGTCTGTGTATCATGATGGATCCGCCAATCGTGGATGAGCTGTGTGATGACGCCAGGATCACCGGCCTGAAGGGAGTATACCGCAGAGCTGTCTCCCATGCGCTGAATCTGAAGGCGACCGCGCGTCATCATGCGAAGCTGATGGGAAAACGTTATGACGAGTGCAATTTTATCGTCTGCCACATTGACGGCGGCATCTCCATAACGGCGCATGACCACGGGAAGATGATCGACGGAAATGACGCCGGGGGCGGTGAAGGACCGTTCACTCCGACCCGCATGGGCAGCCTGGCGATCACTGACGGGCGCAGAGTTCTCAAGGATCTGAGTGATGAGACGATCCGTGATCTGTGCTCACAGGCAGGCGGCCTGACAAACTGGTTCGGGACATCCAATTCAGACGCTGTCCACAAGATGGTGGAGGAGGGCGATGAGGTCGCGGTCCGTGTGTGGAATGCCATGATCTATCAGGTGATCAAATGGATCGGTATGATGAGTACGCCGCTGAAGGGGAAGGTGGACGCCATTCTTCTGACCGGAGGTCTTCTGAGATTCCCGGAGGTCGGCGGACGGATCGAAGAGAGCTGCGGCTGGATCGCTCCGGTTTTCCAGTATCCCGGAGAGTTCGAGCAGGAAGCAATGGCAGCAGGCGCCATGCGTGTGCTGACCGGTGAAGAGAAGACGAAGAAATACCCGGGGAAACCTGTATGGGCAGGTTTTCATTTTGACCAGATTCCGGAGTCCTGAGGACAGGTCCTGACTTAGGTTCTGCAATCGCTGAACGGTCAATTCCGGCAGCCGGCAACTATGGCAGATCGCAGCTGCTCACAATGGAAGGTATTTTGGAAGAAACAGAAATCAGTGGAAACGGAGCGGATCAGTATGAGAAAGTTTGAAGGTTTTCAGAAAGGCGTCAATCTCGGAGGATGGATCTCCCAGTTTGATACTTACAGCAAAGAGCATTTTGACACTTTCATCACCAGAGATGACATCAAAGATATCGCATCTCTCGGATTTGATCATGTCAGGGTCCCGGTGGACTACGTGCTTTTTGAGGAAGAGGACGGAACGCCTAAAGAAGACGGCTTCCGGTATCTGGAGATGTGCAGGCAGTGGTGTGCGGATTACGGCCTTAAGATGCTGATCGATCTGCATGAATGCTACGGATATTCATTTGACCCTCTGAAGAAGGATATGGACAGAGAGAAGTTCTTCTATGACGAGGATCTTCAGGCCCGTTTCCTGAACCTGTGGAGCAGGATCGCGCACCGGTTCTCGGATTACCAGGACCAGGTGGCGTTTGAGCCGCTCAATGAAGTCGTGCTGAAGGAAGTGGCTGACGCATGGAATAAAGTAGCCTCTGCGTACATTCGTCTTATGAGATCCATCGTGCCGGACAGTTATCTGATCATCGGCGGTGTGTGCTATAACAGCGTGACAAGCGTGCCGCTTCTGGACATCCCGCTGGATGATAAGATCGTCTATAATTTCCACTGCTATGAGCCGATCGTTTTCACACATCAGGGTGCGTACTGGGTGGATTCCATGCCGAGTGATTTCCGGATCAGTTACCCCGGAAAACTGTCGGACTACCTGAATAAGGCGGCGGAGATGGGACTGTCTCCGGACCTTGCTCTTTCCATAGGAGAAGACGCCGGCCGCGAGACGGGGGAGGAATTCTTTGAATCGATATTTGCTCCTGCCCTTGAGAAGGCTGAAAAAGACCAGGTGCCGCTGTACTGCGGCGAATACGGAGTGATCGACCTGGCTGAGAAAGGCTCCGCGCTCCGCTGGCTGAAGGATATTCATGCTGTTATGAACCGGTACGGGATCGGGAGAGCCCTGTGGAATTACAAGGAGAAGGACTTCGGATTCACCGGAGAACATTTCTCTGATATACGGGAGGACTTTATCCGTATTCTCTGATCCGGCAGAAATGAATGTGACAAGTTAAAAATGAGAATTGAGACCGTCTCTGCAGCCTGGAATGCTGGCGCATTCTTCGCTGAGGGGCGGTTTGGGTTTTGGAACACTTCACAGGCCCGCCTCTGCAGCGAAGAATGCTGCGCATTCTTCGCTGAGCGGCGGTTCCTGCTTCGCAGGACTAGTCCGAAAAAGCCGACCATCCCTTTCAAACTATGTTTGACGGGCTGGTCAACTTTTTCGTCCTGCCTGTGAAGTGTCACCTGGTAACACATTTTACACAATTTATTTAGCACTCAAGTGTTGACAGTGCTAACAAACAGTGCTATGGTTAGTTCACATCACTATTGTCTATATGGGGAAGGGGGTATTGTCCAGTGATTAGTATTCCTGTTTATAATATGATTATTCTCCCGGACATCTCTATGACCTTCAAGAAGGACTTCTTTGATGATGATGTGTCGGGTACTATCCATGAAGGTGAAAAGATTCTGTTTCTGTTCAAGAAATTTGAAAAGAGCAGACGGAATCTGACCGGCAAGGATTTTTATCCCATTGGTCTGACCGGCGTGGTTGAGGCTGTGGATGACGACGGAGATATCACGGTGCGCTCTGAGGACCGTATGAATATCGGCGATATCATCGTATCGGAGAAAGAGATCTATGCGGATGCCGTGATCCGGCCGGACATCAAAGATGTCAACGAGGAAGACCGCAAGAAGCTCCTGGAGACGCTGAAAGCTCGTATCTCTGAGTTTGTTCAGAAGTTCCCGTGGGGGCTGATGGTCCGCACCTATATCAACCGCTGGAAGAATCCGGAGGAGTGTGCGACAGCACTCAGTGCTTATTTCTCTATGGATGCGGACGAGCGGTTCGCGATCCTTGCCGCGGACAAGGAGTCAGAGCGGCTTGAGATGATCGAGAAGGCTGTCTATGGCTTTATCGCTGTTTCGGATGTGACCAATGAGGCCCAGGAGCATGCGAAGGAGACCAATGAGAAGCTCTACCGTGAGGACGCGCTCAAGAAACAGATCAGTTTTCTGCAGAAGCAGCTGGATGAGATGCATCCGGAAAATGTGTCTGACGTCAGGAAGTTTGAGGAGAAGGTAGCGAAGTCCGGCATGAATGAGACTGCCCGCAGGGAGGCGGACAAAGTTCTCGGACGTATGAAGCAGGAGGGCAAGGACAGCCATGAGTACGGCCTGCTGTATGACTATCTTGACTTTGTGACTTCTCTGGACTGGAAGAAGGAGAAATTTAAGAAGATCGATCTTAATAAGGCCCAGGAGATCCTGGATGAAGATCACTATGGCTTGAAGAAGGTGAAGAACAGGGTCATCCAGCAGCTTGCGGTTATGAGCCTGAACAAGAAGCAGTCCGGTACAATCCTGCTGTTTGTCGGTGCACCCGGTACAGGCAAGACAAGTATCGGCCAGAGTATCGCGAAGGCGCTTGGACGTGAGTATGTCCGGATATCGCTTGGCGGCGTAAGGGATGAGGCTGAGATAAGAGGTCACAGAAGGACCTATATCGGAGCCATGCCGGGCCGTATAATGAACGCGATGAAGAATGCCGGAACTTCCAATCCTGTCATCGTGCTGGATGAGGTAGACAAGCTGAGCCGGGATTATACCGGCGATCCTTCCAGCGCTCTTCTGGAGGTGCTGGATCCGGAGCAGAACTTCAGCTTCACCGACCACTATATGAATGTTCCCTATGATCTGTCGGACGTTTTATTTGTCTGCACGGCAAATACCACAGATACAATACCGGAACCGCTGCTGAACCGTATGGAAGTGATTCAGTTCCCGGGCTACACAGCGGTTGAGAAGTTCCAGATCGCGAAGCGTCATCTGCTGCCCAGGGCCAGGAAGGCGACAGGGATCACGGAAGACGCGCTGGAGGTGAAGGATGATGCGATCCGCGCAGTCATCGATAATTTCACCATGGAGAGCGGTGTCCGCGGACTGAAGAAGCAGATGGAGACACTGTGCAGGTATGCGGCCGTAGAGATCGTTGAGAATCAGTCCAGGTCAGCGGGAAATGAAAAAGGTGCGAAGAAGAATGCTGCGGACAGAGATTCAGGAAAAACAACAAAGACGTCCGGAAAATCCGCAAAGGGTAAGACAGCTCCGAAAAAGGTCGTAGTAGGTCCCGATGATCTGCGCAAGTATCTTGACCAGAAGCCGATCCGCCATGACCAGGTTAAGGAAGAGAAGAGGCCTGGCATTGTGACCGGACTTGCCTGGACTGCGGCAGGAGGAGAGATCCTCTTTATCGAGACTCTGTTCACAAAGGGAACCGGCAAGGTGGTAGTGACCGGACAGCTTGGCGATGTCATGAAGGAATCCGTACAGATTGCCATCTCACTGGTGAAAGCGATGTATCCGGACAAGGTCAAACTGTTTGCGGAAAATGACCTGCATATCCATGTTCCGGAAGGCGCAATTCCCAAGGACGGACCGTCGGCAGGCATCACGCTGACGACTGCCCTTGCAAGCCTTGTTACGGGACGTGAAGTCAGCCCGCAATGGGGAATGACCGGTGAAGTATCTCTTCGCGGCGGAGTGATGCCGATCGGAGGACTTCCGGAGAAACTGATGGCAGCTCAGAGAGCGGGCATCACCCAGGTGTTCATCCCTGAAGAGAACAGGGAGGATCTGGAAGAGGTCGCTGAAGAGGTGAGGAGCGCGCTGAAGATCTTCCCTGTGAAGAAGGTCAGCGATGTCCTGGAGATGCTGCAGCTTCAGCCGCTCGTCTCAGAGAAAAAGGGCCGGAAGAAGAAGGAAAAAGGGATCGCTGCAGATCCGTTCCACAATGTTGAGGCTTTCTGGGGCGTAAAGGAGAACCCGATCAAGCTGCGTCCGGTTGAATAAACGGATCGAAGCTGCTCTGTATGAGGAGGGTATGGAGTCAGAATGAGAGTCGGAATAGGATATGATGTACACAAGTTTGCCGAAGGGCGGAAACTGATCCTGGGCGGCGTAGAGATCCCTTATGAGAAGGGACTTCTTGGACATTCGGACGCAGATGTGATCGTCCATGCGATCATGGATGCATTGCTGGGTGCCGCTGCACTGGGAGACATCGGACAGCATTTCCCGGATACGGATCCGGAATATGAGGGGATCTCCAGTATTACGCTTCTTGAGAAGGTAGGCGGGCTGCTGGATGAGCATAATTATGTGGTGGGAAATATCGATTCAATTATCATCGCCCAGAAGCCTAAGATGATGCCTCATGTTCTTAAGATGCGCCAGAATGTGGCAGATGCCCTGCATATCGATATCGACCGGGTTTCGATCAAGGCAACTACGGAGGAAGGCCTTGGTTTTACCGGCCGCGGGGAAGGTATAGCGGCGCAGGCAACGTGCGCGCTGGAAGATCTGAGGGATGCGATCGCAGATATGAAGATGCAGGGCGGCTGCGCTGTATGCCCCGGCTGCATAAAGCAGGAGATGAACTGAGCAGGAGGATCTTCTGTCCCCGGCATCGTGGGCATGAACACAGGTTTGACAAATGGTCTGTCCGTGCATAAACTTGTAGAGAACTGACACAAGGGCAAAAAAGGAGAATGTGCCATGCTGTTCTACAATACTTTAAATAAGAAAAAAGAAGAATTCGTACCGATCGTCCCCGGCAAGGTTTCCATCTATGTCTGCGGACCCACGGTATATGATTTTATCCATATCGGAAACGCTCGTCCGATGATCGTATTTGACACACTGCGCCGTTATCTGGAGCACAGGGGATACGAGGTCAATTACGTATCGAACTTCACCGATGTTGATGACAAGATCATCAAGAAATCCATCGAGGAAGGGATCACTGCGCAGGAAGTCGCCGAGCGTTATATCAAAGAGTGCAAGCAGGACATGGAGCACATGAATGTGCGCCCTGCGACCACGCATCCACGCGCGACGGAGGAGATCGGCGGCATGATCGCCATGATCTCGGATCTGATTGCGAAAGACTTTGCGTATGAGAAGAACGGAACAGTTTATTTCCGGACCAGAAAGTTTAAGGAATACGGGAAACTGTCCCATAAGAATCTGGACGACCTGAGGTCCGGCGGCAGGAGCCTGCTGGTTACCGGCGAGGACGAGAAGGAAGATCCGCTTGATTTCGTTCTCTGGAAGCCGAAGAAGGAAGGCGAGCCTTACTGGGAGTCTCCTTGGAGCGACGGAAGGCCTGGCTGGCACATCGAATGCTCGGTCATGGCAAAGCATTATCTCGGAGACACCATTGACATTCACGCAGGCGGAGAAGATCTGGTATTCCCGCATCATGAAAATGAGATCGCGCAGTCTGAATGCTCCAACGGAGTTCCTTTCGCAAACTACTGGCTGCACAATGCGTTCCTGAACATTGACAACCGCAAGATGTCCAAGTCTCTGGGCAACTTCTTTACCGTGCGTGATATCGAGAAGCATTACGACCTTCAGATCCTGCGTATGTTCATGCTGAGCGCACATTACAGAAGCCCGCTGAACTTCTCCCATGACCTGATGGAAAGCGCGAAGTCCTCTTATGAGAGGATCTGCAACGCGGTTGACAACCTGAATTTCCTGATCGGCAGCGCGAAGACAGACTCCATGAGCGATGCGGAGAAGGAAAAGGTGAAAGCGCTGGATGGCTTCACGAAGCAGTTTGACGAGGCTATGGATGATGATATCAATACCGCGGACGCATTTGCAGCGGTATTCGACCTGGTCCGTTTTGCCAACAGCGAGGTGAGCTCAGACAGCTCGAAAGAATTCGCGCAGGCTGTCAAGGATGAGATCCTGATGCTGGGCGATGTCCTGGGCATGAAGTTTGAGAAGAAGGCAGAGGTCCTGGATTCCGATATCGAAGCACTGATCGAAGAGAGACAGGCTGCGCGAAAGGCTAAGAATTTTGCCAGGGCAGACGAGATCCGCGATCAGCTTGCCGGCATGGGGATCACTCTGCTTGACACCAGGGAGGGCGTCAAGTGGAAGAGAGCCTGAGCGGCATGGAACAGACTGCAGGTATTTCTGATCTTGCCCTTATGCTGGACCGGTTTATGGACCTTCCGTCAAGGGACTGGTCGCAGTACTCACCTCTGACACTGGCCTGGATCGGAGATACAGTATATGATCTGATCGTCCGCACTGTCTTATTGAAACGAGCGAACATGCAGACGGATAAACTGCACCGTATGGCATCGGCACTCGTAAATGCGAGAGCCCAGGCAAAGCGGATGGAAGAGATTCTGCCGTCACTTACAGATCGAGAAACCCCGATATTCAGAAGGGGCAGGAACGCGAGTCCTTCCCATACGGCAAAAAATGCGGAGCGCAGTGAGTATCTGGAAGCGACCGGATTCGAGTGTCTGATCGGATATCTTTATCTGGAGAGGCAGTACGACCGGCTTCTGGAGCTGGTGGGACCACTTTGAGTGGAACCAGAGTCGTGACGGACTATAACTGTAAACAACAAAGAATGCGTCCTGGCGCTGCGGCGCCGGGCGTATGTCATTCAGGACAGGAATTACAGGAATGGAAACAGGAACAGCACAGAGAAATGAATCCATGATAGAAGGCCGCAATGCGGTCCGTGAGGCGTTCAGGGCGGAGAAGACCATAGAGAGGCTGTTTGTTCAGGAAGGTCTGAAGGATGGCCCGGTGATGGACCTGATCCGCAGGGCTAAGAAGGCAGACGCACTCGTAGATTATGTCCAGAAGGAGCGTCTGGACCAGATGTCTGAGACCGGACGGCATCAGGGCGTGATCGCGCAGATCGCCGCCTATGAATATGCTGAGGTGGAGGATATCCTGAAGAAGGCAGCAGATAAGGGAGAAGCGCCTTTTATATTCCTGCTGGATGAGATATCGGATCCGCATAATCTCGGTGCGATCATCCGTACTGCGAATCTTTGCGGGGCTCACGGAGTCATCATCCCGAAGCGCAGGGCTGTCGGACTGACTGCTACGGTCGCCAAGGCAAGCGCGGGAGCGCTGAATTATACGCCGGTGGCAAGAGTGAACAACATGGCCCGTACTATTGAGGACCTGAAGAAACAGGGAATCTGGTTTGTGTGCGCTGACATGGACGGAGAGGTCATGTACGACCTGAACCTGACCGGCCCCATGGGAGTGGTGATCGGTGCCGAGGGCAGCGGAGTCGGCAGACTGGTGAAGGAAAAGTGCGATTTTGTCGCCTCCATACCGATGAAAGGTGATATAGATTCCCTGAACGCGTCGGTAGCGGCAGGCGTACTTGCCTATGAGATCGTGCGGCAGAGGATGAAAAAGTAACAGATAAACATATTTCAGGCACATAATCCGGAGAAAGAAGCCATAAAGGCGCAAATTGTGCTTGAATGTGTCCTCTGACCTGTGATAGTATGTCATTTGTGCCGTACATACGGCATTTATTTGACATGGATAAGGAGTAATAGAGGTTATGAAGATCTTTCTGACAATTATCTTTCTGGCAGTGTGTATAGCACTGGTTGTTATTGTACTTATGCAGGAAGGAAAGTCCGCCGGACTTGGTTCGATCGGCGGTATCGGCGATTCTTACTGGGGAAAGAATAAGAGCAGATCCATGGAAGGTAATCTTGTGAAGTTTACCAGGATCCTGGCTGCTGCGTTTCTCCTGATCGCGCTTGTGCTGAATATGATCCCTGACAAGACGAAGGTCACTACTCCCACAGCAACTGCTGAGACGGAAGCGATGACCGAGGCGCCCACAGCTATGACGGAAGCAATGGCTGCTGCTACGGAAGCAGAGCAGGCTCTTGTTGAGACAGAAGCCTGAGTCCCGGGACTGTAATGCCTGAGTCGGTATGACGTGGGGCTGTATTCTATAAAAAACAATTGACACGGGTTCTTCGCTGTGATAGAATCCGTGTCGTTGACGAAATTGTCAATAAGCTGCTGTGGCTCAGTCGGTAGAGCGTCACATTGGTAATGTGGAGGTCACCAGTTCGATTCTGGTCAGCAGCTTTTTTTTATTGCAGAAACACAGGACATTCTGTTGAAAGCCGGGAGAAGTCTCCCGGTTTTTGCTTTATTCTGGATGAATTACTGCATACCATAATGCTTCCGGATTTGGTACACTGATGGAAGACTTTAATCCGGATTCAGCACAGATACAGATAACTGTGCCCGGGCACGCGGCAGGTTCCGGACAGGATCCTGCCTGAAACTGCATTTAAAGACATAAAAATAAAACGAGAATGGCATTAGGGGGAATGTGAATTGAAGTTTTTACATCTGGGAGATCTGCATCTTGGAAAGTCTCTCGGGGATTTCGACCTGATCCGCGACCAGAGATATGCGCTGGAGCAGGTTCTGAAGATTGTGCAGGAGCAGAAGGCTGACGCGGTGCTGATCGCCGGTGACGTCTATGACAAGGCGGTTCCCAGTGAGGCGGCGACGAGGCTTCTTGACTGGTTTTTATCTGCGCTTGCCGAAATGAATATTCAGGT
>Ga0256405_10011381_pt1 | contig 11388 bp, 5 predicted proteins | sample RumenRJG_02DNA_FD_189096 | JGI IMG/M metagenome (GOLD analysis project Ga0256405, IMG submission 189096) | Bovine rumen microbial communities from Lethbridge, Alberta, Canada - RJG_02 | ecosystem: Host-associated > Mammals > Digestive system > Stomach > Rumen | place: Canada: Alberta | collected...
GTATTCCATATTTTAAAGAGCTTGCCTATAAAACTAGGCGGCATGAGGATCATATCCTCAATACCATTGAGACTGGACTTAGCAATGCTAGAGTCGAGTCTTATAACAACAAAATTAAGTTGTTTATTCGTAAAGCTTATGGCTTTAGAAACATCGAAAGTATGATTGATTTAATCATGCTTGGATGCTCAAATATTTTTATTCCACTTCCCAACAGAGGTGGTATGGGTATCAAAGTAGCATAGAACAAGGCTCTAACGTGGTTCTACTTTGTATTTTTACCCATTGTTATCCACGAAGAGCCCTTATTCTAGCAAATTAGAGCGCCTATTATTAGCTGTTTTAGGCTTAAATTAAGGGGTAAGTTAGCTTAAATGCTTAGTGCTTTAACTTATAAGACTTTGAGCTATATCCAAGTTTTCTAAATAACTTATAGAAAGGTATTTTGCGCTAATACTGAAAATTGCTAATGTAACTTTATTATCTATAAATAGAAAATTAGGTATAACTATAAAAAGTAACTAAAATCGACTTTTTGCCTTGCAAGATCTGCATATTATTTTCAAAATCCTTATTCTACAATACACTTAGAAAAGTGTAATGTAACTTAAGGAACCTAAAATATGATAAAGAGTGTATGGGATGATAATCCAGTAGATGTTTCAACTGAAGTTAACTTTATTTGGTCTATTGCTAATAAACTTCGAGGAACTTATAGAAGTGAAAAGTATAAAGATGTAATTATCCCTATGGTCATTCTCCGTCGCTTAGAATGTGCCTTAATTCCTACTAAAGCTAAAGTACTAGATAAAATTAAAGACTCTCCAAGTTTGCCTGAGAAGATCTTATTTAATTTAACTGGATACAGTTTCTATAACAAAAGCCCATACGATTTAACCAAGCTCTTAGATGACTCAGATAACATTGCTGATAACTTAAGAGCATATATCAACGGCTTTTCAAGCAATATTCAAGATATCATCAAGAGTCTATCCTTTGATGATCAGATCAAGAAGATGAATGATGATGACTGCTTATTTCCAGTGGTGCAAGCCTTCTCTGAGCTAATCTTAGATCCAAATCTTGTAGATAACATCAAGATGGGATACATCTTTGAGGAGCTGATTAGAAAGTTCTCTGAAAACGCTGAGGCAGGTGATCACTACACAGGCCGTGACATTATTAAGCTCATGGTAAGTGTGTTACTTGCTGAAGGTTGCTCTGATGTCTTTGAGCCTCAAAAGGAAATCTCAATTCTTGACCAAGCTTGTGGTACTGGAGGTATGTTATCAACAGCCTATAACCACATTAAGCACTTAAACAGTGAAGCTAAAGTAAGACTTTATGGCCAAGAGATTAACGCGGAGTCATATGCTATCTGTAAAGCTGAAATGCTAATTAAAGGCCAAAACGCTGACAACATCTGTTATCAAGACACTATGAAGGCAGATAGATTTGATGATAGAAAGATGCGCTTTGTCATTGAAAATCCTCCTTTTGGTCAGCCTTGGGGAGGAAAAGACGCTAAAGTTGGTGTTGAACAAGCCGTTTTAGATGAAAACAAAAAAGGCTTAGACGGTCGCTTTGGTATGGGCTTACCAGGCACTGGTGACATGCAACTTCTCTTTATCCAGTCAGCAATTGATAAGATGGATGATAGATTAGGCCGTGCTGCAATTATTGAAAATGGTAGTCCATTATTCTCAGGAGGTACTACATCAGGTGAAAGTCAAATTAGACGTTACCTACTTGAGCATGATTTAATTGAAGCTATCATCGCACTTCCGACCGATCTCTTCTACAACACTGGTATTGCAACTTACATTTGGGTGTTATCAAAAAATAAAGAAGAAAAACGTAAAGGTAAGATTCAGTTAATTGATGCATCATCCTTCTATCAAAACTTGCGTAAGTCATTAGGTAATAAACGCAAGGAAATCTCGCCAGAGGATAGAGCTACTATTACTAAGCTCTATGCCGACTTTGAAGATAATGAGTACTCAAAGATCTACAAGAACACTGAGTTTATTTATCGTGAATACACTGTAATGCAACCTCTTCAAAGAAGTTATGCTATTAATGATGAGCGTATTGAGAACTTACTATCTAATGGCTCATTATCCTCAATTTATGATGAGGCAAAGGTCTCAGAACTTGAAGATAAAGATGAGTTGACCTCTAAAGAGAAAAAGACCTTAGATAAGTTAAAAGAAGGCATGCCTTTATACAACTTAATCTTAGATACCTTAAAAGAAAATGTAGCTGATAAGGTTTACTTATCCTTAAGTGAATTTACACCTGTAATTACTGATGTTTTAGCTAAGGTTACAAAAGATAAGAAGAACATAGATAAGGTTATCGATGGTTTATCTGTAATTGATAAGAGTGCAGAGGTGCAAAAGGATAAGAAGGGGAACATCATCTACGATAAAGACACTAAAGATACAGAAATTGTCAAAGTTGATGAATCAATTGATGATTACATGGCTCGTGAAGTATTACCTCATGTACCTGATGCAAAAGCTTTCTTTGAAGAAGAGTTAACTAAAGGCAAACTAGTCATTAAGACTGGTGCTGAAATTCCATTTACTCGTTACTTCTATAAGTATCAACAACCAACTCCTAGTGCTGAACTTAAAGCTCAATTTTTAGAGCTTGAAAAGTCAGTATCAGCTCGTATTGAAGAGTTATTTAAATAGGAGGTTGGTATGCGCGAGATGAAAGATAGTGGGATTGAGTGGATTGGAGATATTCCAAAGAATTGGATAGTAATGCCAATTAAATATTACTTTTCAGTTGGCAGAGGTAGAGTGATATCTGTTAATGATCTTCACGATGATGGTAAGTACCCAGTGTATTCCTCTCAAACTGAAAATAATGGCTGTTTTGGTTACTTAAGAACATATGATTTTTCTGGTCCTGCAATAACTTGGACAACAGACGGTGCCAAAGCTGGAACAGTATTTTTCAGAGATGGAAAATACAACTGCACAAATGTTTGTGGCATTCTTAAAATTAAAAATCAATACAAGCAAACATCAGATCTACATTTTCTAACATACGCTATTAGTGTTGTTGCTTTTGCAAATAAAAGGTACGACATCAATGGCTTTAAAATTATGAATAATGAGATGGCTAATATTAGGTATGCAATTCCCCCATACGAAGAACAACAGAAAATAGCGACTTTTTTAGACAAGAAATGCACTGAAATTGATGCATTAACTAAAGATATTGAAAAACAGATTGAGAATCTTCAGCAGTATAAGAAGTCTGTCATTACTGAATCAGTTACTAAAGGTCTTGATCCTAATGTTGAGATGAAATCAACAGATAATAAGTGGTTTAGCAAAATTCCTACTAGTTGGTCATTAAAACCAATTAAATATCTATTTGACATTGTTTCTGGCTCAACACCATTGAGTACAGAATCTAGTTTTTGGGATGGCGATGTAAAGTGGGTAACTCCAGCAGATTTTAAAACAGAAGATATGTATGTTTCTGAAGGAAAAAGAAATATTACTACTGCTGGATATAGATCCTGCAGTACATCAATATTGCCCAAAGACTCCATTATTTTTACTAAAAGAGCTCCTATTGGAACAGTTGCAATTTCTTCAGAAGAATTATGCACCAATCAAGGTTGTCTTGGTTTAATTCCTAAAAATTCAGAAGTTGATACTAAGTTCTTTTATTTTGTTTTTAGTGTTTTTCAAGAGTTTTTTGAATTGTATGGTTCAGGTACAACTTTTAAAGAAATATCTGCATCTGTTTTTTCAAATCTTAGATTTGTTTGTCCTTCTATTAAAGAACAAAAATCAATTGCTGAGCATTTGGATGATGTTTGTTTAAGAATAAATTCTGTTATTAAATCAAAGCAACAGCAACTTACAACCCTAGCCGACTACAAAAAGTCACTCATCTTTGAATACGTAACAGGTAAAAAAGAGGTTTAACCTTTATGGCTTTACATCTTGAAGAAAAAGAATTTCAAAAAGATATTCTAGGTTATCTTGTTAATGACAATGGTTACGTATTGCGTGATCAAGCTAATTATGACCGTCTTCATGCTATGGATGAGGAGTTGTTATTTAAGTTTTTATACGACACTCAACCTAATAGGATGGCTGCTTTAGAGAAGATCTATAAAGCCAATCTTAAAAAGACTATCGTAAACTTCATTAACACAGAGTGTACTAAAACTCGTGGTAGCTTAATTGAAGTTTTAAAACATGGTATTGAGCTATCTAGTATTCAATTAGACTTGATGTATGGTAAGCCTGCAACATCTTTTAACAAAGAGCTTACTGCGAAATTTGATAAGAACATCTTATCTGTAATGGAAGAAGTATGGGCAAGTGATAAAGAACGTATTGATCTTGTCATATTCTTAAATGGTCTTGCCATTATCACTTTTGAATTAAAGTGTGAGGCTGCAGGTCAGACTTATCGTAATGCAATTAAGCAGTACCGTGAAGAGCGCGATCCAAAGACTAGATTATTCTTATTTAAAGCAGGCGTACTAGTAAACTTTGCCATGGATACTGATGAAGTTTACATGACCACACGTCTTAACAAAGAGAAGACCTTCTTCTTACCATTTAACAAAGGCAACGGTGAAGGTGTAAATGCGGGTAAAGGCAATCCACTAGTAAAAGGTGCTAAATATAGTACCGCTTACATGTGGGAAGATGTCTTAAAGAAAGAGAGCTTAATTGATTTGATCAAGCGTTTTATCTTTGTTCAAGATGAAGAAATTAAAGATGAAGCCACAGGAAAGGTAAGTCATAAAGAAACTCTGATCTTCCCACGCTATCACCAAAGAGATGCCATTTTAAAGATTGAACAAGATGTACGCGAGAATCACACCTCTTTAAATTACCTAATTCAGCATAGTGCTGGCTCTGGTAAGACTAATACTATTGCTTGGCTTGCTCACAGATTATCATCTTTGCATGATTACGATGATGAAGTGATCTTTAACAATGTAATTATCGTAACTGACCGTGTGGTTGTAGATAGACAGCTACAAAAAGCTGTTATGGGCATGGAACACAAATCAGGCTTAATTCAGGTGATGAATGAGAAGTGCACATCCTCAGATCTTGCTCATGCCTTAAATGGTAATACCAAAATTATTGCCACAACCATTCAAAAGTTCCCTTATATTGTTGATGAAGTTAAAAGCTTAAAAGATAAGAAGTTTGCAGTAATTATTGATGAGGCTCATTCATCAACAGCAGGATCTGATATGGCTGCGGTTACTAAATCCTTAGGCTCTGATGTGCAAGAGCATGAAGGGGACACTGAGGATAAGATCAACAAAGACATTACCAAACATGGTAAACAGCCTAATGTCTCTTTCTTTGCTTTTACAGCAACTCCTAAAGCTACAACCTTGCAACTTTTTGGCCGTGAAAATGAACATGGTAAAAAGCAAGCCTTCCATCTATATTCAATGAAACAAGCTATTGAAGAAGGCTTTATCTTAGATGTTCTTCAAAACTACATTGAGTATAAGACTTACTTTGAGTTAAATAAGGTCATTGAGTCTGATCCAAAGTTTAAAAATAACGCTGCTAAACGCAAGGTTGCGCGTTTTATTGAATTGCATGAGACTAACATCTCTCAACGTGTTGAAATCATCATTGAGCACTTTAGACAAGTTGTAAAAGATGAATTAGATGGTCAGGCTAAAGCAATGGTTGTAACCGCATCTCGCGAGGCTGCAGTTAAATACAAATTTGCTTTTGAAAAGTATGTTAAAGATCATGGCTACACTGATGTTAATTCTTTAGTTGCTTTCTCTGGAAAGGTTGCATTAGATGGTAAAGAGTACACTGAGTCTCAAATCAATGGTTTCCCTGAGGCACAACTTCCTAAAGAGTTTAACAAAGATCAACATCAAGTCCTTTTAGTTGCTAATAAGTACCAAACAGGTTTTGACCAGCCAAAACTTTGTGCAATGTACGTTCTAAAGAAACTAAGTGGTGTTAATGCAGTACAGACTTTATCAAGATTAAATCGTATCTGTGGCTCTGATAAGCATACTTTTGTTTTAGATTTTGTTAACACCCAAGAAGAGATTAAAGACTCATTTAAGCCTTACTACACCTCAACAATTCTTGGTAATAACATTACCCCTTCAGCTGTTTATGACTTAGAAGCAAAGATTGATGCTTACTGCATTATCGATCAAAGAGATGTTGAGGATGTAAATGAGCTTTTGTATGGTGAGAACAGAAATACTGTTACTAAGAAGAGCTTAAATAACCTCTTTAAGACAGCTGTAAAAAAGTATGAAGCACTAGAGGAGAAAGATAGAAAAGAAGCTAAAGCTACAATGAGAGGTTTTGTACGTTTCTATCAGTTCTTAATTCAAGTATCCTCATTTAGTGATACCGAGCTTCATAAGAAGTTTAACTATATTTTCCAGCTTATTACTTATTTAAAAAGTGATGAACCAGGTCCTGGTTTTACTCTAGATGACAAGATTAAAGCTCGTAACTTTGTGCAAAAGAAGATTAAAGAGACCTCAAAGTCTAACTTAATTGCACAGCCTGTAATTAACCTTCCTACTGCTGAGCACTTTGGTTTGACTGAAGATACCTTCAAGAAATTATCAGAGATTGTTGAAGAGATTAACTCTAGAGTTGGTAAGAACTACGACACCGATGTTGTAGCTAAATCCATGCTTCAAATCCGCGACATTATGAAAAAGTCAGATACCTTAAAAGCTAGTGCTAAGGTAAATTCAGAGCAGGACTTTGCTCAAGCCTTCTTTGATAATGTGGATGATGCTTTGGTGCAAGGCTTCGAGCAGAATAAGGATTTCTTCTCATTACTATTAGATAAAGATGATATTAAGAAGAATGTTCTAGGTATCTTTATTCCTGAGCTTTATAAAGTATTCAGACAAGGTAATGAAGATCAAAATAACAATCAATAAGTAGCAAATTAGTTATAAGGTCACGTTTATGAAAGGTTCAGAGTGCAGATTAATAGAATACATGGAAGGCTCAAAAAAGAGATTTATCATTCCTGTATATCAACGTAATTACGATTGGAAAATTGAAAACTGTAAACAGCTGTTTGATGATCTTGTAAAAATCATCAAAAACAATCGTAAGAGCCACTTCTTTGGCAGTATCGTTTCTGTTTATGAGCCATCAGGTAGAAACACTGAGTTCTTGGTTATTGATGGTCAGCAACGCTTGACTACAGTGTCTTTAATTCTACTTGCTATGCACAATCTAATTAGTAGCAACAAAGTCACTCCTCAAGATCCTTCTATAGGCAAGCAGATTTATGAAGACTTTCTTGTAGATAAATATCAACCCAAAGAAACAAGAGTTAAGTTAAAGCCTGTTAAAAACGATCAAAATGCATTTGGTAAACTTTTTGATAGCGAAAAAGACTTTATCAGAGACTCAAATCTAACCACAAATTACAACTACTTCTGTGAGCGCATAGCTAAGCAAGAAATTACAGTTGATGAACTATTTGATGCTATTTGCAGACTCGAAATTATAAACATCACTTTGAGCAATGATGATAACCCTCAACTGATCTTCGAAAGTCTAAACTCAACAGGCCTTGATCTAACTGAAGGTGATAAGATCAGAAACTTTATCTTAATGGGGCTACCTTCTAAAGAGCAAGAATCATATTACGATGACTACTGGAACCCAATTGAAGTATGCACCAAGTACGATGTAAGCTCGTTTGTTAGAGATTATCTAAGCATAAAACTTCAAGCTATTCCTCCTCAAAAGAAGATTTATATCAACTTCAAAGATTATGTCGACAGTTCACGCATAAAGACAGAATCTTTAATGCAAGAGTTACTAGCCTATGCAAAACGCTACGAGATCTTGTTAAAAGGATATCAAAAGGATCAAGAAATTGATTCTTGCATTAAGCGCCTAAACAGACTTGAAACTACAGTTACAAGACCATTCTTTCTAGAAGTATTAAGACTTTTTGACGAGAACAAACTTTCTCTAGAGCAAGTTAAAAACATCTTCTTAACTACTGAAAATTACCTCTTTAGAAGAACTATTTGCGATTTACCAACTAACGCTTTAAACAAAATTTTCTTAATGTTGCACAAGGAAATTGTTAGATACGATGGTACAGATGATAACTATGTTGAGAAGTTTAAGTTTGCGTTACTGAATAAAAAAGAAACAGCTCGTTTCCCTGATGACGATGAATTTATAACTGAGTTTACACAAAGACAAGTTTATCAAATGAAGTCTAAGAACAAGATTTACATCTTAGAGCGTTTTGAAAACTTTGGTACTAAAGAGGATAAAGATGTCTATAGGCATTGTGATGATGGTATTTATACCATTGAGCACATCATGCCTCAGACTTTATCTCCTATTTGGCAAAAGGCTCTTGGTGAAGATTTTGAACAAATCAAAGAAACTTGGCTTCATAGAATCGCTAACCTTACTTTAACTGCTTATAACTCAAAATATAGCAATGAGCCATTTGAAAATAAGAAGACTATGAAAAATGGCTTCTTAGATAGTGGTATTCGCATGAATACTTATATTGCTCAAAAGGAAAAGTGGACCTTAGCAGAGATTGAAGATCGCAATGATTATCTAATGAAAAGAGCTCTTGAGATTTGGGCTTCTCCTATTACCGATTTCAAACCACAGGTAAAAGAATTAGATTCTTACACCCTAAGTGATGATGCTGAGTTAACAGGTAAGAGTATCTCAAAATTTGTATTTAGAAATACAGAAATTGCTGTTACTAGTTGGGTAGATATGTTCCAGAAGGTAGTACAAATGTTGTACTCTGAGGATAAGAGCATTATTACTAAATTAGCAGCTTGCAACGATAAAGATGAAAAGCTTGCCTCCTACTTCAGTTTTGATGATTTTAATAAGAATAGAAGTTGTGAAATTGGCGATGGAATAAGCGTATGGACCAATACTAATACTGAAGTTAAGATCAATTTGTTAAGACAAATCTTTGCTCTATATGAAGTTGATACAGATGATCTAGTATTCTATTTAAAAGACGATAAAGCAGAATCTTACGATGAGGCTTCTAGATATTCTTTAAGAAAAAGATATTGGACCTATGCTTTAGACATTATTAAGCAAGTCCATGGTGAAACAGGCTCATATAAAAATAGAAATGCAACTAAAGATAATTGGCTCAATGGCTTTATTGGTATTAGTGATTTCTTCTTATCATGCGTTGCAAAGTTTGATTCAGCACGTGTTGAATTTAACATGAGTAAGCCTTCTAAAGAGACTAATCAAGAAGCTTTTGATCTACTTTATTCTCACAAAGACGAGATTGAAAAATCATTGCAACCTTTAGAAACTGAGCTTAAATGGAAACGCGGTGATGATATTAAAACATCAAAGCTTTACATTGAGATTAAAGATGTAAGCATTGGAAAAGAAGAAGATTGGCCTCGTATGGCTCAATTTCATGCAGAATGGAGTAAGAAGTTCTTTGATGTGATCGTGCCTTACTTAGATAAGTATAAGTAAATAGCTTCTTAAAAAACTTTATTAAATGCTCTTTGATTCTCTCATTGATAAGAGCATTTTTGTCTTTAGCTCCTACAACTGTTTACATATCCACAAATAAAAAGAGGGGAGCCTATCTCTAAGCTCCCCTTCACAAGATGATTTTTTCTTAGGTTTTATATAACCTTTTTAACTTTATAGTAAATCTGATTACTTAGTTAAAGCCTTAGCAATTTCCTCTAAGGTACGGCCCTTAGTCTCAGGCATCATGAATAAGCACCATACTAACTGTACTGCCATCATTAGGGCGAAGAAACCGAACATAAAGCCTGCATCGAAGTTAGCGATAGCAATTGGGAAGAGTAAGGTTAAGCCTGCAGCAAATACCCAGTGGGTTGCTGATCCTAGTGATTGACCTTGAGCACGGTTCTCATTAGGGAAGATTTCAGAGATGAACACCCAAATGATGGTACCAGAGCCGATAGCATGTGATGCGATGAAAGCAATCATACATACTAGAACGATCATTGATACGTTACCTAAATTTGATGAAGCCTCGTGCTTTACCTCAAGTGCGTTGTCAACTACTTCCTGTAAAGATACGGTGTCAAATGCTACAATCTTTGAAGCATAATCAGTACCAGCTATTGCTTCGGTAAATGCAACCTTAGCTGCAGCATAACCTGCCTCCGCCTTTGCCTTATCCTCAGGGGTGAAGAATACCTCACCATTTTCCATTGAGATTAACTGCTTAGCAGATGATGCAGTATCAATAGCTGTTGATACCACCTTTAACTCATTGAAGTGGAAGAATGAGTAGGTACATACTGATAGAGATACGATATAACCGATACAGCCGATGATAAGTAGTGTCTTACGACCTAGTAAGTCAATTAAACGGATACCTACGAAGGTTGCAATTAAGTTAGTAACACCTAGTGCAATTGAAGCAGCTACTGGATCTTCCATACCTGCTAAGCCTAATAGACGTGGTGCGAAGTATAGGATGATGTTGATTCCTGATAATTGGTTGAAAGCTGCAATTAAGAAGGCAAATAGGATTGGGTAACGTAACTTTTTAGTAAAGAACTTAACCTTAGATACAGTAGTCTCAGATTTTGCTGACTCTTTTACAGATGATACTAATTCGTCGATCTGAGCATCGGTATAGGTTGGGTTGATTGCCTTGAATACCTGACGGCCTTGAGCTTCGTTCTTAGCATCAACAATTAACCAACGTGGTGACTCAGGTAGTGAGAAGCACATTACAGTGTAGATAATTGATGGTAATACTTGAATACCTAACATCCAGCGCCATGCAGTAGCCTCAGGACATACATGGTTGATGATGAAGTTAGAGAAGAATGCCATTAAGATACCAAATACGATATTAAACTGGAATAGACCAGTTAACTTACCACGGTCACCAGCAGGTGAGATCTCTGAGATGAATAGTGGGGCTGCGATAGTTGAAATACCGATACCAATACCACCAATGAATCTAAAGAAGAAGAATGATGATACATCCCAAGCGATAGCAGAACCAATTGCGCCTACTAAGAAGAGAACGCCGTTGGCTATCAAGGTCTTCTTACGACCATATTTAGCAGCAGGGATAGAACCGATTAAAGAGCCAAGCACTGTACCCCAAAGAGCAGCTGAAATTGCTAGACCATGCATTGAGCCAGATAGTGACCAAAGCTGCTGAATCTTACTTTCAGCACCAGAGATAACTACGGTATCAAAACCGAAGAGAAAGTAACAGGTCAATTTACGGCGTTATTTAAAAGTTTTTAAATCCCTCGTATTATGCAGTCATTGGCGCAAGCTGCTTGTTAGTGGTCCAAGCCCAAATAAGTTTTTGAAAGCAGATCTTTGTTGGTAC